>Ga0255375_10129_pt3 | contig 10663 bp, 9 predicted proteins | sample ANMaggSeSYBR01H3_FD_182090 | JGI IMG/M metagenome (GOLD analysis project Ga0255375, IMG submission 182090) | Sediment cell enrichment communities from methane seep in Santa Monica Basin, California, United Staets - ANME aggregate JGI... | ecosystem: Environmental > Aquatic > Marine > Cold seeps >... | reverse complement strand
TTTGCATTTCAGATGGATATCCGCCCGGGAAATCAACACAGCCCCTGCAGATGTCAAAGCCTATTGCCCCTTTTAACCCATCTATGCTAATATAGCCTAGAGAATCTGCACCGATTTCCTCTGCAATCTTTTCACAGGTTTTGATTTCACCATCTGCATCTCTGGCAATAAATTCCTTTCTACTACGCATATCTATACCAAGATAACATGGAGCAATCAATGGTGGGCAACCAATTCGTATATGAACTTCTTTTGCACCAGCGCCTCTTACTCCCCGTACAAGTTTACGAATGTTTGTACCGCGGACTATCGAATCATCGACTAATACAACGCGTTTTCCACCAAGAACAGAACGAATATATGAAAGTCCCCCCTCAACAACCTTATCTCTACTTTCCTGTGTCTGCTGTATAAATGAACGTTCATCCTTATCTTTCATCAGTCCTTCTTCCAACGGTATACCCGATTCTCGCGAGAAACCGGTAGCATAGCGTCGCCCTGATTCAGGCACTGGAACAACAATATCCGCCTTAACAGGATGTTCTTTTGCAAGAAGACGCCCTATTTCGACACGGACATTATGCACGGATTGTCCATTTATGCGGGTGTCTGGTTTTGCAAAATAGACAAACTCAAACATGCATGGTTTTTCACGTTTTTTTATTAGTTGTTTCTCGTAAATATTACCCTTTTCATCTATAATAACTACAGATCCACCGGGTATATCTTTTACATATTCAAAGTTGATTTTCTTAAAAACCCGTGTTTCTGAAGTTAAACAGTACATCCCATTGAACTTACCTAGCACTAGCGGTCTAATTTTATGCGGATCAGTCATTGCAAAAAGAAATGGATTTTCTCCCGAATCGGCAAGGAATAATGCAGAATAACTGCCTTTTACTTCATTCATTACATTTTTGCATGCTTCAAAAATTATATCGACATCTAACTCTTTTTTATACAGATTATCTGCCATGGATAACAAAAGCCATTGAATGTCACAATCTGTTCTTGGTTTCCTATTGGTCTTTCTAGCCACCTCGGAAGAATTAAAAATATTGCCATTGTGAACAGCTGCAATGAAAGGATTTACCAAATATTCTGGTTGCGCATTCCTCTTCAAGGAATCCATATCATCCATACCTGCTGTAGAATAGCGAGTGTGGCCAACCCCGGCATTCCCTGGAGTTTCTATCTTTTTTACCTCATTGAAAACATCCCGTACCAAACCAGCATCTTTTGTCACATGAATATTTCCATCATAGGTTAGCTTTCCGGCAGACGATTGACCCCGATGTTGAATTGCAAGCAGACTATGATAAACCAGACGAGATACTGGTTTTCCCCCTATAATACCAACTATGCCACACATTATAAAAACTGGAATAGGCAAGCATTATTTATAGGTTTTTTAATAAATTAGAACAAAAATTTGCCATTCCTGTAAATTAACTCACCATCAGCATATACTTCGCCATGTTTACGAAGATCACACATCATATCCCAGTGAAGACCTGATTTATTGTTACTACCAGTTTCCGGATAGCCAAGTCCAACAGCTATATGTATAGTTCCACCAATCTTCTCATCAAAGAGCGTATTCTTCGTGTATTCTTTCACCCCATAGTTTGTACCAAAAGCAAATTCTCCGATTCTACGTGATCCCTTGTCCATATCAAGCATGGAATTAAGGAATTTTTCCCCCATAGATGCCTTTGATTTTACAACCTTGCCTTTGTCAAACCACAGTTGAATATTTTCCACCAATCTACCACCATGAACTGCCGGGAATGAATAACTAATATATCCCTTTGCAGAATCTTCCACAGGGCCCGTGAAAACTTCCCCATCGGGAAAATTCTCTTTTCCATAGCAGTTAATCCATTTTCTACCTTTAACGGAAACAGTAAGATCGGTGCCCTTGGCAACAACATGCAGTTTCTTCTTTGAGTCCAGCAGCTTTCTAATCGCCTCTTGCTCTGTGAAAACCTTTTTCCAATAGCCAACAGGATCTTTGTCATTTACATGAGCTGCTTTAAAAATAAAATCCTCATATTCTTCCAAAGACATATCCGCATCCTGAGCGGAAGCATTCGTTGGATACTGAGTAACACACCACCGCAATTCCTTTTTTGCAGCTCTCTTCAAAAACATATCATGAATTGGTTGTTGAGCAATGGCACTTATTGCCTGTTTTTTAGGATCAACATTTGTCATATTTCTTGTATTCTCTGGACTTATGATGGCAAGTCTCGCATTAATTTTACCAATTTCAAACTTAGAAATAGGAGACACGTACTTGAGCTGCTCCTCAGATGCGTTTTTATAATAGATTCCCCCCAACCCATTGATTCCTATCTGAACATATGGATGGGCACCTAACTTTAGTGCCTGTTTATACACTTCGTTTATCAGCGGTGTGGCAACCGAACTACCGCAGATAGCAAACAAGTCATTTTTCTTAATCTCAAGAGAATGATTCACCAAAACACTCGCAAGTTTCTCTAAACGTTTATCAATCACAATATCACTTCTAAGATCCAGAACAAATAAATTGGTAAAATAGTTTCCCTAAACAACTAGATCTCTTCCCATTCCTTAAGTACAGACTCCCACTTGTATTTGTTTATCGCCTCAATTCCTTCAAGCTTTCGAATAATTTTCTCATAACCTTTTACTAATGTCCTTATTCGTATCTTAACCATAAAGTCGTATTTGCCCGCAGTAGCTGCAACTCTGGTGACACCACGAATGTTCCATAATTCCTTCATTGTTTCCTCAATAGGGTAACCTGGTTTCACGCTGATGAAAACATATGCCTTCACTAATGCAAGTGCAAACGAGACAATACCGAGAATCACGAGAGTCGTACCTATAATTTTGATTAATATCATCACTGGATCTGTTGAAAATGGTGGTATAATATTGAAATATGAAATTACCAGAGAAAATGGTATAGCAAAGAGAACTGATGATGCTTTTACTGCTTGTGTGACGCTTGCCTTTCCAATCCCAAGAGCACGTATATAAAATACTAAAGAAAAAAATGTGATACCCATCGTTAATGCTAGCCAGTCAAAGTGATTGATTGATGCGGTTACCCCTGCAAGAAAATGACTAGTTCCCATGAAGGTATCATATATGAATATTATAGCAGCAGTGAATATACATGCAAATACGACGTTCCAAAACCGGATATTTAAAGAATCGTTAGGTTTATTGTCAATTTTTACAAGTTTTAATTTTCTTTGATAAATTGAAAAAAGAACCCATGCTGGATTTATTACTAGAAAAACAATAGCCAATGACTCTAGACTAATACCACCAGTTAATGAAATTGATCCGAGAATTGCACCAAACGTGACAATGAGGGAAGATTGAATCTCAGAGAGTGTTGGCATATCCTTCTCAGTGATTGATTCAATGATAATTAGATATAAGATAACAATCTGGGAAAAGGGAATTACTGCAGAGGGATCACCGAGTATGGAAAGCAACGCAAAATAACCGAGGGTTAGAGCAGAGTTCCCCACCGCAGCAGGTATATGATATTTTAGTTCCTCTTTTCTTACCAATCTGAGTCGTTTGAAAGATGGATCTATGATTTTTGATCCGAGACTCGTCCCCTTCACAGGTATTGAAAAAACGAGGACGATGAGAAATGTGATAATCGTACCTACTAAAAAACATGAAAGACCGAAAGTCCATGGATCAGGTATGTGAAAAGCAATAATTGTAGCATCTATAGCTGACACTCCTGCAGTAATAATTGCAGAGGCAAACGCTAACGCGTAAAAGAGATATTTTCGTCTAATCTTCATAGTGCAATTTCTTTTTCTATAACTTGGGTTGTTGTCTTTTTCACACCATCTACCATTTGAATTTCATTTGTCACTTCGAGAAGTTTTTCCAGATCTTTAACATGTACTCTCACAACGATATCGTATTCTCCAGCAACAACAGATATTTTTTCCACATTTCCTATTTTTCTCATTTCTTTAATCGTGTTGTTAGAATTTCCCGGCCGCATCGTTAATAAAATATATGCATTTATCATAATATTTTCCACCTAAATTTCTCAGCCGCTATATCGGTCAATATTATAAAGCTATCTACTATGATTATATATATGAATTGCTGTTGAAAGTATTAAAATAGTGTTCAACCACCCATAAATTGATCTGTTGGATCGCCTATAAATGAGTTTCGTTTTGATATTTTGAGGTTTCTACAAAAATATTTGGGGAACACAAATAATTCTCTTTTCTTTCTAATCATTGAGGGGTATCAAAAATATTCCATGGAGTATTGAGGGATATTTAATATTGGAATGCGCAAGTTGTGTATTTTGATGGAATTATTGATGAGATTAGAATTTATGATAGACCACTTAGCACTGAAGAATTTCAAATATTATATAATTTAGATGCGGCCATTTAGAAATTTCATACTTCTTCTTTTACTGTTGTAAAACAGGCGCAAGTTAGAGTTCTTCCCACACCTTTTATTTGTCTAATTTTCGCAATAACATGTTTACCAATTTCAGCAAATGATATTCCTCTAACTTTGATGAAGAAATCATATTCACCTGAGATTATATGAATTTCATATACGCCTGATAATTTAGAGATTTCTTTTGCGATTTCCATTACTGAAGCGCCAGATTCGCAGGGATTGGTAGATACAAAAACGAAAACCGTGGAAGTTAGACCGATTTTTTTATAATCTGGGATCACTGTGAATGATTTTATGAGTTTATTATCTATCATCTTCTGTATTCTGCTATGGACTGTTATCCTTGGTATTTTCACATTTGATGCTATGTTTTTTGTGGAATTTCTGGAGTTTTTTTTCAATTCAGCAAGTATACATTCATCTTTTTCATCTAACATAATAGACAATATGTCCATTATTCTATTTATATTTTATCAAATCTGACTTTCTGTTAATGATTTGATAGAAAAATTAATAAAATATCCTAAGATTATATAAATATATGACAACTAATAAAAAATTCTATTGGTGGTTAATTTATGAAATATAAAACACACGCTATAATACTTATTACCATGCTGATAACAAATTCATGTGTCTTGGCAACAGGGATTAATGACAACGATGATATCGATCCCTTGGTCGATCTTTTTATAACCGTGGAAATTAAACAAATTCGATCGTTGGAAAAAACTGATCTGGGCATTTTCCCGATTGATAAAATCGATCTGTTTAGTGATCCTGATTTCTATGTGAAAGTTATCATTAATGATGAGGAATTTGCTAGTCCCGTCTGGGAGAACATGAAATATATCTATGATCCACAATGGTCAGCGACACTTGATGTTCCTGATGATAAAGAACTTGTCAATATCACTATCCAACTTTGGGATTCAAATCCACAAGGAGATAGACTCTGTGATCTTAGCGACAATTACCAAAATTTTGATGATGCTTATGATATTGACCTGATCTATAATTTAAAAACTGGTCATTGGTCTGGAGATGATTGGTTAAATCCTTTTTGGGGTGGTATTGACCCAAGTGGTTATGGACGATTAAACGGATGTGATGATAATAGTTATTATCAAAATAATAGAGATTGTGAGTTGTGGTTTGATATTTATCAAGATGATTTCGATGGAGATGGTATTCCTTATTGGACTGAAGTAAATGCTTTTAACACTGACCCAACAGTGGATAATACAGGTGATGATGCTGATAAAGATGGTGTTCCTATTGAATGGGAATATAAATGGGGATACTTTCTTAACATTGACTGGGAAAACTTTTCATGGGTACATGACTGGAAATATGATCCATTTGTCTGGGAGGATCACGAAAATATGGATGATGATGAAGATGGACTTGACAACATTGAGGAGTATTTGACCTCACAATGGGGCTCTAATCCTTCCTGTAAAGATCTCTTTGTCGAATTAGATCAGATGGAGGCAGGACCTAATGGAGAGGCAGCAAGTATGTTGCCCGACGGATCGAAAGAATTGTTAAGAACAGCCTATGATAAACACAATGTTGTCTATCATCTTGATGATGGCAGTTGGGAAAACTCTGGTTCAGATGAAATTCCTTTTGATGAAGAAACGACCATGTCTTGGATGGATCAGAATAGCGAATTAGTTCAGATTTACAATGACTATTTTTTACATGGCGATGAGGATAATTGGAGAAAAGGTGTTTTTCATTATGGCGTAATTGTTCATAAATGCAACTCAGCTGCAGGTGCAATGTTTGGCGCCGATAGATTTTATATTACAAGCAATGGTCATAACAAAAAATCGGAAAGCCCGTTGTTGAACAGAGACATTGTTTATGCAAGTGCATATATGCATGAATGTGGACATACACTTGATATTAACAATAATGGAGTTGATGATCGAAATTCGATGTATCCCTGGCAGTTGAACTATTGGAAATGGCGACCATATAAAAGCGTCATGAATTATGGTTACATGTATCTTATGGTTGATTATTCAGATGGTTCACGTGGATTAAATGATTTTGATGATTGGCATGATATTGATTTAACATTTTTTGATACGGATTTTCCATAGAAAATCTTGAAATCTAGGAGTAATACGGAATGAAAGAAAAAACACTATCGATACTACTTGCAGTTATCCTAATTTTAATATCTACCATATATCCTGTAATGGGTACCTCATATCCAAATCAACACTTTAACAGCACGAGTATGATACCTCATCAATATTTTACTTACTTTGAGATGGCAGATTTACTTCATACTCTTCAAGAAAATTATTCAGATATAATGCTACTAGAATCCATCGGTACTACCTATGAAGGACGTAACATTTGGATGGTAAAACTTTCAGATAATGTAAACGAGGATGAAGATGAACCTGGAGTATTGCTTATGGGTGCCCATCACGGCAACGAAAAACCATCCTTTGAGGCGCTGATTTTTTTCATTCAACATATGCTCAAAAACTATGGAAAAGAAAATACAGATGATGACGAGGATGGGCAAATAAACGAAGATCTAATTGATGGTTTAGATAATGATGGCGACGGTCTTGTTGATGAAGATCCTTCTGAAGATAGAGTGCGAAATGTTATTGATAACACTCAGATATTTTTGATTCCAATGGTAAACCCAGATGGAGTTGAATATACCGATAACAGAAATGATGGATGGAGAAAAAATCGCGCTCCTAAGGAAGGACAGACAGGTAATATCGGTGTTGATTTAAATAGAAACTATGCGTACAAATGGGAGCTTTATGATATCTTTCCAGCTCTTTATGGTGATTTGTGGACTTCAAATCCTGAGAGTTGGAATTACCGGGGGGAATATCCGTTTTCTGAAAATGAGACAACAGCAGTCAAAAATTTTGTTGAATCAGAGGATATCAACATTTCTCTTTCATATCACTCATATGGGGAGTTTATAATTTATCCTTGGATGCATACAAGTCAGTATACACCAGATGAGAATCTCTTCATATCCATTGGTGAAGGCATGGCAAGTATCAGCAAGTATGATTTTAATAAAGGTAAAGGAACTCTTATTCCATGGCCTGGCGGTACGATTGGCACATCTGAAAACTGGTTATATGGAGAAAGGAACATTCTTTCATTTACCATTGAACTTTGTAAGACACGGGCGCCTACTAATCCATCTGTTGTTTACGAATATTGTCTGGCGCATGTTGGGGTGAATCTGTATGTATGCGAGAGAACTCCAGATATACAAGTAGACAAAAAAATTGTTACTAATTCACATTTATATGTGTCTTTACATCTCTTGTCTATGCTTCAGAATACTGGCCTCTATCTCCCAGGATGAAACTTCATATTTGATATTAAAATTGAAGTAATAGAAAACTGGTTTCTCCCTCATTCTACAATTCCAAACCGCCTTTTCAAGAGACGGTTATTCGTTTATCCATCCTTTTTTCCTGACTTTAGACATTAAAATTGAAAAAGTTTTTTCCGTATAATTACCTATGTTTCTCGTAAAAATTGGTGAGTATAAAAATACTATTTCTACAGAGAGCATGATTTAGAGAATGATACTGTGTAGAACAAACTAATTATACTCTTATTGAATTAAGGAATTAATCTTATTTCATTATGTTTAAAACTCTAAGTATTGTCAACAAGTATTAAAATAGTGTTTATTTAATCCAGGTGGACTATCATGACACAAATTTCTGAGGCGAAGAAAGGACAAATCACAAAGGAAATTAAAGACGTTTCTAAAACTGAAAAAATAGATGTGAACATAATCAGAAAACGAGTTGCTTCTGGCAAGATAGTAATCCCCTATAATCCAATTCATTCACCTAATGCACTTGGTATAGGCAAAGGTTTACGAGTTAAGGTTAACGCCAATATTGGAACATCAAGAGAATATTGCAAACCTCGCGAAGAAGTTGAGAAAGCAAGAGTATCCGTAGAGGCTGGTGCACATGCCGTCATGGACTTATCCACAGGTGGAAATCTCGATGAAATTCGTACATCCCTTCTTAAAGCAGTAGATGTGCCATTTGGAACGGTCCCAATTTATCAGACAGGAATAGAAGCGATCAATAAACATGGTGCCATCATCGATATGACTGAGGATGACATGTTTAACATGTTCGAACATCAGGCCAAGCAGGGAATCGATTTCGCCGTTACTCATGTTGGAGTTACTAAAGAGAGCGTGGAAAGACTTCGAAAGCAGAAACGTCTGATCCCCATGGTTTCCAGAGGTGGAGCATTTCACATGGCATGGATACTGCACAATGAACAGGAAAATCCGTTGTATCAAAATTTTGATTATTTACTAGAAATAGCAAAAAAATATGATGTAACTCTTAGCCTTGGGGATGGAATGAGATCTGGATCTTTGTATGATTCAAACGACCGGGCAAAGTTTCAGGAACTGCTGATAATAGGCGAACTTGTAGAGAGGGCAAGAAAGAAAGGAGTTCAAACTATGGTTGAGGGGCCGGGACATATGCCCTTAAACGATATACCATCAAACATACAGGTTATGAAAACGGTGACAAAAGAAGCCCCATATTTTGTACTTGGGCCTCTAGTTACTGATATTGCACCAGGTTATGATCATTTTGTTGGCGGCATAGGTGGAGCAATAGCAGGCCTTGCTGGAGCTGATTTCCTTTGCTATTTAACACCTGCAGAGCACCTATCCCTCCCAGACAAAGAGGATGTTAGAGAAGGAGTTATTGCAACAAGAATAGCCGCACATGCCGCAGATCTTGCACGTGGCATAGATAGAGATGTTGATTTCGATTTCAGCAAAGCACGAGAAAAACTAGAATGGAATAAAATGTTTGATCTTTGCATAGATCCAAAAAGGGCAAAGGAATACAGAGGCAAACGGCTACCCATGGAAGACGAAAATGCGTGTTCCATGTGTGGAAATCTATGTGCTATTGAATTAGTGAAAAAATATCTGACGAATAGCAATAAATAAAAACACTTCCTTGTCGGTCTTAACTTTTTTAAGGATTTTTAGAAACAGCGGTTTCTCCGAATCTATTTTTATCGGAGGAAAATAAGGAAAGATTTAAATCATAAGATATGCATTCCCGAGTAGGATGTAAATCCTATGGCATATGAATATGAAGGATGGAGATTATATACGAGAGATGTGGAACTTAAAGGTGGAAGAAACCAAACAATTTATTTCTTTAGCAAGAGAACACCAAAGAGCGGTGAGCCTTGCGACAAGCCAGACAAATACAAAGTTGGTGTAAATAAGAGAACTGGTCTTCCATATCTACAAAAGAAATAAGACAGTTTCCCTATCTCTTTTCTTTCTTTTTTTTATCATTTTTTAGGATCATGCTGGAAGCATTTAATCGTATCCGCCAATTTTTAAGCTTGGATCCCCGAATAATTCCCACTGTTGTACCATCTTCACATCCATTTTAGCTTCATCACCAAGGAATCTATGCAAGTAACCAGTCATTGTATCTCCATGGTTCTCTCCAAGAATATCACGATGTTCTTTACCATAGAGCTCAAGGAAACGCAGTTCCAACCAACCATCCAATACTTCCAAATAATCGGCTATTGAGTTGTTGTCCGAATCATCCTCCCCATGTGTCCCAAGTCCAGTATTTGCAATGGTTGCAATTGCCCCTCCACCCTTCTTGCTGGTTAACCACCATGCCCAACAATTAGTAGCCCATCCATCATACCAAAATCGACTATTCGGTCCAAAATAACGCAGGCCCTTTTTCTCAAGACCATTTTTAATACTTTTCATAACCGATATGTCAAATTCACCGTTATGACATCCACCAACAATTGTGATGGGAAGCTTCTCCTTGTTTCTGAGCAAGATCATACCTAGCACGCTATAACCTGTGCACCAGTTACTCTCATCTGCGGGAGGAAAGTGAGTATTCCATGAGACATCACTACCGTGACCGCAGAAGTAGGCAAACCCACAACCAGGATTCATTGCATTGTTGACAGTTTTTTTATTAATATCTTGTCCCGAAGCATATACCCTCACAGGTGTAAAACCCGGCATAAGTTCTATTGCCTTCTCTGATATAAGTTCCCCTTCATTTAGGTGAGCATCGTCAACATAAGAATCACCAGCTACAAGAACCAGATTTTTAAACCATTCATCATCACATTTATCTTTCATCAGTGATCT
>Ga0255375_10210_pt1 | contig 10679 bp, 10 predicted proteins | sample ANMaggSeSYBR01H3_FD_182090 | JGI IMG/M metagenome (GOLD analysis project Ga0255375, IMG submission 182090) | Sediment cell enrichment communities from methane seep in Santa Monica Basin, California, United Staets - ANME aggregate JGI... | ecosystem: Environmental > Aquatic > Marine > Cold seeps >... | reverse complement strand
GGATTTGTTGGAATCTCTTCCTGAAAAAATCAACGCACCGGGTTTGATTCCCTCATTTTCTACTGTTGCGCCTCATGGCACAGGTGAGTTTTTCGAGCATTTGACTGAGATAAAAAACCGCGTATATCCTGGCGGACGTTTTCAATTCCAGTTTTCGATCCACACCACAGATCAAAAATTAAGGGATGAGTTAATTCCAGTAAAAAAATGGGATTTTCAAAAGATAGCAGCCTTTGGTGACAGGTTTTATCAACCGGGTGACAGGAAAATTACCCTTAATTTTGCCCTGGCAAAGCAAAGCCCAATTCAGTCAGACATATTGTTGGATTACTTTGATCCGGATCGGTACCTGATTAAAATTACGCCGCTGAACCCCACTTATCAGGCAGAATCTTCCGGCTTAAAATCCTACATCAATCCAGATAATGATAAGGAAAATTATCCAATTTTTGATGAATTACGTGAGGCTGGGTACCAGGTGATCCTCAGCATAGGTGATAAAGAGGAGAACCGGATCGGATCCAACTGCGGACAATATGTTCAAAAGCATGTAATGGCGCAAAGTGAGCTTTCCGCAGGGTACACATATCAAGTAGAAAAACCTGTGTTCAACCCTGAGTAGATAAATTTTCTGATACTAACTTAAAGGGGTATTTATGAGAGAATTGCTGGAGCAGATTGAAACCTGGATAGATAGCGGGCAATCTGTTGCTCTTGCTACTGTTATCAAAACCTGGGGCTCATCTCCACGCCAGGTCGGCGCTGGTATGGCTTTAACTGCGGATGGGGGGATGGCAGGATCGATCAGTGGGGGCTGTGTTGAAGGAGCGGTTATCGATGCTTCCCTGGAAGTATTAAAATCCGGAAAGACCAGCCGGCTTCACTTTGGAGTTGCTGATTCTGAAGCCTGGGAAATTGGATTGGCTTGTGGAGGGGAGATAGAGGTTTTCGTCAGGGTTTTTAGCAGAGCCCAATTAGAGGTCTGGAAAAGTGCTTTCCAGACTGGTCAAGCTTTCTGGTCGGCATTGCTGGTCGATGGAGCGGATAAGCTGCTCGGGAATGAGCTGATTTTATTGGAAGATGGAAATAAACTGGGGGGCGATTTTCAAATTACCCAGCAGCAATTAATTGCCAAAGCAGTTGGGGAAGTGAAAACAGGGGGTAAACCCTCTTCTCAGACAATTGAAGCAGATAACCTGGGAGAATTATTCCTCAATCGGATCCAAATGAAACCGACTTTAATCATAGTCGGAGGGGTACATATTGCGGTACCGCTTGTGAATCTAGCGGAGATAGTTGGGTTTGAGGTGATTGTGATAGACCCGCGGAGATTATTTGGCACCGAGGAGAGATTTCCTGGTGTTAAGCAGGTCTTAAGTGAATGGCCGGAAAAAGCTTTTCAAAAGATCAAAATAAATAATTCTACAGCGATTGTTATGCTGACCCACGATCCAAAAATTGATGACCCTGCGTTGAAGATTGCTTTATCAAGCCGGGCATTTTATATTGGCGCCTTAGGCAGTAAAAAGACCCATAAAAAGAGGGTGGATCGGCTAGCGGTGGATGGTGTGGAAAGTGAAAAACTCAATCTCATTCATGCCCCGATAGGTTTGAACCTTGGGGGGAGGTCACCCGAAGAGATAGCTTTAGCTGTTATGGCTCAAATAGTAAAAGTATGGAATTCTGCGGAGAATTAAAAGCGGGCTGATTATTTGACAGCAGCCGATATTATTTGAGATACCCTGTAGAAAGAACCGGGAGCGGGAGGAAATAAACGAAGTGAGTAGAGATCTCAGGAAGTATACAAAACAAACGGAACCTAGATTGATCATCGGATTCTTGGTGCTAGTCTTTTTGGTAGGGGAGGGGTTGATTTTTTATTTTTACGGAACGGGGGCGGGTTTGATGGGGTTAACCTGCATGGTGGGAATGCTGATACCAGTCCTTCTAGTGGTGCTCTTCTTGTGGATAGCAGAAAAACTTGTAAAAAGTAACCAATAAATAGACCTTCTGGTGGATGATAAAAGCGGCAGTCATTGAACTGCCGCTTTTTAATTAAGACTTTATCATGGATGACAAATGCGTAAAGGATGCACACAGGATGCGTAATCCTCTGAGGATTAGAAAGCATTTAAATTATCGCGGAGTACTGTAAATTTAGAATAACATAAGGATGCACATAGGATGCGTAATCCTCTGAGGGTAGTAAGCATATAAATTATCGCGGAAATCTACAGCCTTAGAGTAACTTAAGGATTACGCATCCTTAAATACATAGGGGCTGTGCTAATTACATTTAGACAGCCCCTTGGTTTAATCAAGATATTGATTAAGTATCTCAACCAGATCATAGACCTGGATTTGATCTGTAAGGCCTTTGGAACGGAGGGCGTCATCAAACATAATCAGACAATAGGGACAGGCCGTGGTGATTGTGTCAGCATTGATATCCAGGGCGTGCTGGAGTCGTTGGTGATTAATTCTGGTATCCGCGTCAGTTTCCAACCACATTGCTCCTCCGCCGCCTCCACAGCAAAAGCTCTCTTCTTTGGCAGACTTCATTTCCAGAGGAATAAGGTTGGCATTCTGGAGCAATTCTCGCGGTTGCGTATAGATGTTGTTGTATCGTCCCAGATAGCAGGAATCGTGAAAAGTGAGTCTGCCGAAATCCTTTCCATTATCTAAGTTCAGATTTAAGTCACTGAAAATTTCGGCCAGGAACTCCGAGGCATGAAGGACCTGGAAGCTGACCCCGAACCGGGGATATTCATTTTTGATTGTGTTTAGACCGTGGGGACAGAGAGTAACAATTTTATTAAATTGATATCCCGATAGAAGTGAAATATTCTCTTCTGCTGCTACCTGGAAAAGATACTCGTTTCCCATTCTCCGGGAAGTTTCCCCGCAGCATATCTCTGCGTCACCAAGAATGCCGTAATCGATTTTTAGTTTATTGAGAATTTCAATAAAAGATCGGGTAACTTTTTTATTCCGATCATCATAAGCGCCTGCGCAGCCCACGTAGAAAAGCACGTCAACAGCATCCCCCGGTGATAAAACGCGGACATCGATGCCTTCTGCCCAGGAGATTCGGTCAGGGGCAGGCATTCCCCAGGGGTTTCCCTGGCGTTCAAAGTTTCTTAATGTTTCTCCTACTGTTTGTGGGACTTCACCCGTCATTAAGACCTGTGCGCGACGGATATCAATCACCTGCTCAGGGGGTCGGATAAAAGCAGGGCAGACATCCAGACAGTGTCCACAGGTTGTACAGGACCAAAGAAATCCCTCTTTTAATAAATCCTTGTTAATTGTTTTGTCCGAGCCATTTTCAGGAGTGAGTAATGATCCAGCCATATCTTCCCGCAGCATTAGAAGAAGAGATCTGGGAGAGTAACTCATACCGCTGATAGTTGCCGGGCAGACTTCTTCGCAGCGTCCGCACTGCAGACAAGCATCAAATGACAATAAGTCCAGGGAAGAAAATTCATTAATCGCGCCAGCGCCAAGAATTTCAGCTTCCATGATGTCTTCAATTGCTGCCAGTTCCCCTGTTGGACGGTCAGATTTCAGGAAGATATGAACCGGTGTAAATATCATGTGACGCAGTTTCGTAAAAGGTATGCTGGCAGCAAAAATTAATCCCAGACTGACATGACCCCAGAATAGATAGGGGTGGATCAAATCTGCTGTCCCAGGCGAAATTGAGAAGTTACTGATAATGCTGGCCGTAAAATTCCCGATTGGTGACCAGTTTGCCCAGGAAGGCTGCAGAGAATACAACCTGAAGCCTTCAGTAATAAAACCTACAGTAGGTATCAGCGCTAACAGAAATAAAGCATAAATATCATCCCAAGAGTTTTCCATGAAGCGGGGTTTGATAATCCATCTCCGGATAATGGCCATCAGTACTCCCAGGAGAATTGCCACGCCTGCCAGATCCAGTACCAGCTCGAATCCCAGGTACACGTTTTGGGAAAATACCGGCCAGGAGTAAGGGAAAAATAAACCCATCTGCAGGATCTTTATCGCCGTACCAATGACCTGGATGATTACTCCCCAGAAAATTAGTAAGTGCATTATCCCGGGATAGATCTTCTTAATCGTGCGCAATTGACCGAGGCCGTAAAGGAAAAGATCACCTACTCTAGACCAGGGTCTTGAAATCCGCGTGTCAGTTTTTGTCATGCGGATCCTCCGATGAAGATTTCTCCGTCTGTTATGGTTAGGGGGATTTTTTCCAGCGGCAGCGGGGGAGGACCAGAAATCACTTCACCTCCCAGGGGTTCAAAATACCCTTCATGGCAGGGGCAGAAAATTACTTGTTCTTCGCTGTCCCATTTGCAGATGCAAGCAAAATGAGTGCAAACTGCTGAGTATGCTTTAAACCCTTCTACAGTGTGGATTACTAATGCGGGTTAGCGGCCAAATGGAACCGCAAGGCTTTCACCGGGTGGAATGTCATCAATTGTTCCAACCCGGACAGCTTCTGAAGGAGTTTCTTCCAGGCTGGGAGGATAAAAAAAGGCTACAACTGGTGCCAGGAGTGCGGTTAATCCGGTAGCAGCAAAACCTCTCTTCACCAGGTTTAAAAAATCACGGCGGGTAATATTATTCATTTAGCTCACCTCCCCCCATATAGTCAGGGCGATGATAATTAAGATTATAGCAGCAGAAACCCAGATCCTGATCCAGAATGGTTTTTTAGTTGAATCAGGTTTTGGATCCAGGAAAGGCCAGATTGCAAGCAGAAGGATTGCGATAACCGGGGATGTTGCTCCAATTGTTTTGGGGATAAATTGCAACAATTGGTAGAGAAAGAGGAAATACCACTCTGGCTTAACGTGAATTTGGTGTGTTCATCGGATCGGCGGGTGCTCCCAAGCCGACAGGGAAAAATAAACCCAGTACTCCTGTCAGCACAACGAGAATCCCGAAGCCCAGGGCAACCTTAGCTTCCTGATTAAAATGATCCGGATAAAATGGTACGCTGTTTTCTTCTTGTTTTTCAGACATAAGCTTACTCCTGGCTGTCTGGATAAAGGAGTTCTAATTGATTTTTTAGAGAGGTTTCATGAGTCCTTGTTTTCTGACCATGATGAAATGCAGTCCCATGAAAGTTAATGTAATCAGGGGTAGAACGAGAATGTGAATCGCAAAAAATCTACTTAGCGTCAAGCTGGAAATATTCCATCCAGCGCGGAGAAGAACCAGCGCCAGGTCACCGATCACAGGGATGCTTCCGGCAATTTCTGTTCCGACTGTAGTTGCCCAGTAAGCCGTTTGATCCCAGGGAAGCAAATAGCCCGTAAATCCAAAGGCCAGGGTCATTACAAATAACATCACCCCGGAAACCCAGTTCAACTCCCTGGGAGGTTTGTAAGCGCCCATGATGAATACTCTCAACATATGACCACAAGCCATTATTATCATTGCATTGGCTGACCAGTGGTGAATCATCCGGAATGCGGAACCCAGCAAAACCTCACTTTCTATGAATTGGATACTTGCAAAAGCTTCAGCCGGTGTAGGTTTGTAGTAAAACGCCAGCATGATTCCAGTTATACCCTGGACAATAAAGAAGAAGAAAGTCAACCCACCCAGGCAGTACCACCACCTTCTCTGCCAATCCGGGACGGGTTTACTGAGGATTGGTTTAAGGAAATCTGTTAATTGGAACCTATCATCCAGATAGTTAATTACCCGCTCAGGAAGCGGAACCCAGGCTTCCCTGGTTTTCCAGACACTTGCGCTGCGGGCTACGCCGAACAGGAGCGCTACCCCGGCTGCCCCGAATAGAACCCAACGTATAGTGGGGGTCCAGATGTTGCTGAAGGAACCATCGACATGGCATTGGAGGCAGGTATCATTTTCTGGTTTTATCGGAGCTGTGCTGGGGAGTTGGTCTGCATCCATTTGTGAGGATAGTTCTGGTTCCTCAGCGGTATAAGCATGGACAGCTGCTGCAGAAAATAAAAGGATGCTCACGGATATGATGGCAAAAAAGATCTTGCGGTAGAGACTTTTCATAAAAAACCTCGACTGGGCTGAGAACATTGAGACCAGAACAGCATGATTTATCCTGTTATATAGGGAGGAGCTTGATGTTATCCATTCTGGGGGAACCCTTTTGTGAAACAGCGATTGGAAAGATGGTAAGTGGATAATCTCGGAATCAGTGAGTTTTCCTTGATCTGTATGGTTACATCATAAGACAATAAAAATATAACATAAACCGCACATCAATACAGGTGTCATTCTTCACGAGGTAAGCAGGGAAAATTGGAGAGATCAGAGGGTTTTTAGAGATAACTCGGCGATTATCTCTGAAGTTACAACTGGGATGGCCTTCGCAACTGCAGGAGTAGGGGTTTCACTGAATTCCAGGATGTTTTCTACTTCTACAGCGTAGATTATGAAATCGCGGGGGACCTTGTAGCCCATTTTATCTGCTGCATCGAGGGCTGTTACCAGTGATGTGTCATGGGCAGACGTGCTGTGCTGGGTAGGACTGACTGAGCGCAAGTCGTCCAGACTCAGATGATGAATTTTTCCCGGTTCATTGGTTTGCTGATTTAAATAATAGGCATCAATTAGAACCACCCGGTCATATCCCAGAAGTGTTTCCATTAACCGCAGCCCTCCAACGCTGGCTTCGGTGATGGTCAGATCTGGATGGGCGTCCATATCGATGGTTTCCTCTAATAGTTGGGCAACTTTGACACCAACGCCGTCATCGGTAAGTATTGGATTGCCTAATCCGATAATAATTGTTTTCATAAGGTATACCTGAAATAAAGCAACCAGCTTCCAGCCAGATAAAGCCGGTCACTGGTAACTTTATTTTACACCAGATAAAATATTAATTCTTGCCTGTTAATCGATATACTGGCTTAGTGTATCAATTAAATTGCCATCAGCATCGTGGATTTGAATTTCCAGGGGCATCTGACCGGGCAGGGAGTGAGTCGCACAAGACATGCAGGGATCGTAATTCCTGAATGCCATCTCAATTGTGTTGAGCAACCCTTCGGTCACTTTTCCATTTTTAATTAACCCCTGGGCAGCTTTTTTTGATGGACATAGCAATGGGCGCATAGTTGTTGGTGGTGCCAACAATGAGGTTAACGTCTGTTAATATCCCATTTTCATCCGTTTTGTAGTGATGAGTTAATGTTCCTCTGGGAGCTTCAACACTTCCAACTCCTTCAGTGGGTGTATTGGTTATTATCGGTCGAACATTGGGATCTAATATTTCCGGATCTTTGGCCAATTCCTGCATTCTTTCCGCTGCATAGAGAAGCTCAATTAAGCGGGCCCAGTGAGTTGCCAGGCGGTGATGAATGGGAAGATAACGTCCGTCGGATTTCTTGGAGCCTAGAGTTTCGTAGAAACGGTCAAAATGTTCCTGGGCTTTTGGTGTCGCCATGCCGTCTGCAGCATTTAGCCTGGAAAGGGGTGTGGCGCAATAAACACCACTGTCCATTCCATCTACAAATCCTTTCCAGCCAATATTTTTGAGATAAGGGAATTTCAAATATGACCAGGGCTCAACCCGTTCGGCGATATGCTGGGTGTAATCATTGGCGGGATATTGGACAAATTCTTTTCCGTCTGGCCCTGTGACCCGGATCATTCCATCATAAAAATTAATTAAATTTTTCTCATCTACCGTACCCATGTAGTACGTTTCATGAGTGAAGGCATCGGAGACGATCAGGTCAACATAAGCCTGGTTGGCTAATACAACATCGTCAAATAGCTTTAAACTAAAGAGGGCAAAATCTACATTTTGCTGAGCGTATTCAAGGATGATCTTTTGCTCATCCTTGGTCATGGATTTGCTCCATCCTCCGGGCAGCCCGGCGACAGGATGGATTCCCCGCCCTCCAAGCATCTTGATAACTTCGTGGTTTCTTTTTCTGCACTCAATCACCTGGATTCCAATATCGACTCCGACTTTGTGGATTACTCCCAGGATATTCCTTTCTGCGGGATCCGAATCCGGCCCTAAGACAAAATCAGGTCCGCCTAATGCATAGAAATGAACAGTGTGGTCGGTTACATAAAAAGAACAGTAGAACAGTTCCCGCAGCTTTTTGACAGCTGAAGAAGGTTCTACATCAAAAAGCGCATCCAGGGCTTTTGTGGCAGCCATATGGTGGGCTTCAGGACACACACCGCAGATCCTGTTGGTAATGCGAGGCATTTCTTCAGCTGGTCGGCCAATGGAGAATTGCTCAAATCCACGCAGTTCCGGGATTTGCAGATAAGCGTTTTCTACATTTCCATTTTTGTCGAGAAAGATCTCGATTTTTCCGTGGCCTTCCAATCTAGTGATAGGGTCAATAGTTATCCGTTCCATTAAGAGTCTCCTTTTCCGTTCTTGACGCGTCGGAGAATTGAGTGTGCCATACTGAAGCGGTAGAATGTACCGGCAGGATCAGGAATAGTATCGATAACTGCCTGGATTTTTTGTTCTAGTTCATCGTCTTCCATCGTTTCATCACCTGCGTCAATTACAGAAGCAAGGGCAGAGAGCATTTTGGCTCCCTGGTCTATCACGCCATCCGGAGGGCCGTAACAACCTCGACAGCCAATGCCTACAGATGGGCAAAGAGCTCCGCATCCGGATCTGGTTGCTATTCCCATGCAAATTATGCCTTGCTCAAGCAGGCATTGATTTGGATCAGGGTCTAATTGATAGGGACGGTAAAAACGGTCGATGGTCTTTTCACCTTTTTCTCGCTCACATTCTTCACAAACGGCTGCTGTACCGGCGCCAAGTATAGCACCCGCCGGGGGCAGAGGGTTCCCTTCCAGGAGGGCGCCCACGACTACCTGGAGAACTGCCCAGATTTGATGTGGTTCAGGTGGGCATCCTGGAAGGTAGTAGTCAACATCAATTGTCTGATCAAGCGATTTTACCGTGTGATAAAAAGCTGGCAGGGTTAATTCACCTTCCGCTACTTTGGTCACTACCTGGGGCAGGATACCTTCAGGATTGTCTATTGAGGGGTTGTTGAGATAGACTTTATCAAATGTTGCATCTTTGGTAGTCAGGTTGGATAATGCCGGAATGCAGCCTTCATAAGCACAGGAACCAAAGGCTACCATTATTTTTGATTTTTTCCGCAGCAGATGAGCCATTTCTTCATTTTCTGAATTACGAATCGCTCCATTAAAGAGACAGATGTCAATATATCCGTCAGGGTAGGACTCGAGGTCCTTGACTTTGAAATCCGCAATACAAGGGAAGAAAACAATATCAAAAACCTCATCCACAGTCAGGATGTTTTCATGAATATTAAGTACTGAGATTTCACATCCACCGCAGGCTGAAGCCCAATACATGGCCAGTTTTGGTTTTTCTTTGGCTCCCATGTTATATCTCCTTTACGGGGATTGGTATTGCTCCATTATCACCCAGGACTTTATCATGCCAGCGCAATGGCCCCAGAGCTCGAATTTCTTCCGTCATTTTGTTTACTCTTTCAGCCAGGACTATGCCTTCAGAAGCAGAAGCCCAAAGCAATTGGACCCGCTCATCTTCAATTCCCCATTGAGAAAGTGTCTTTTTCAAAAGCAGGAAGCGCCGGAGTGCTTTGATATTTCCATTCACATAATGGCATTCCCCGGGGTGGCAGCCGGCAATCAGCACCCCATCTGCTCCACTGCGGAGAGCCTGGAGTACAAACTGGGGATCCACACGGCCGGAGCACATCACTCGAATGGGCCGCAGGTTGGGCGCGTACTTGATCCGCGCAGTTCCAGCGAGGTCCGCTGCCCGATAGGAGCACCAATTACATAAAAATCCGACAATTACGGGTTCAAATTGTTCACTCATGGTTTCCTCCTTCTAGGCGGGTGTCTTTTGAGGTGCGGGTTGAACGTCCCAGAGGAGCCCTTTTAGCTCAGCCATTACCTGGGTATTTGTGAAATGCGCTCCATCAATTACGCTGGAGGGGCAGGCTGCTACGCAAGTTCCACAGCCCTGACAGAGTGCTGTAATTATCCGGGACACCTTCTTCTCGTCGTCAAACTCAATTGCGTTGTAGGGGCAAAGATTATTGCAAATTCGGCATCCTGAACATTCATCTTCACGAATGCTCGCCCGTACGGGTTCCATCATCACGGTCCCTTGATTGATAAGCTTGGCCACCTGGGAGGCAGCCGCTCCGGCTTGGGCTACAGTTTCAGGGATGTCTTTAGGTCCCTGGCAGGCGCCGGCAATGAATATACCATCTGTCATCGTGGAAACAGGAGCGAGTTTAGGATGACGCTCAGTGAAGAATCCGTCAAAACCGCAACCCATTTTAAACAACTGAGAAACCTCTTCTGAATCGTGCCGTGCTTGCATGCCCGAACTGAGGAGTACCATATCTATGGGTGTGCGCTGCTGTTTTCCCAGTAAGGTGTTTTCGGACTGGATGATAAGTTTACCTTCTTCAGCTGGGTTTCGGCCTACATCTGTAATTTCTGCCACACGTCCGCGAACAAAGTGGGTGCCTTCTTTCAGCAGACGGTGATAAAACTCTTCGTAACCCTTTCCAGGAGTTCTCATATCCATGTAAAAATTGTAAACAACCGCTTCCGGTATGTGCTCATGGACCAGGTGGGCAAATTTTAGCGAATACATGCAGCAAACTTTGGAGCAGTATTCATTGTAGTTTTGATCTCGA
>Ga0255375_10209_pt1 | contig 10718 bp, 11 predicted proteins | sample ANMaggSeSYBR01H3_FD_182090 | JGI IMG/M metagenome (GOLD analysis project Ga0255375, IMG submission 182090) | Sediment cell enrichment communities from methane seep in Santa Monica Basin, California, United Staets - ANME aggregate JGI... | ecosystem: Environmental > Aquatic > Marine > Cold seeps >... | reverse complement strand
GTATACTACAGTATACTGTGGTATAGATGGATGCGACTACAATTAAAATTAAGTTGGACACGAAACATCAGCTTGATCAATTCAAAGAATATAAAAGAGAAAGTTATGACGAGTTAATTCGGAAAATGATTCATATAGTGAAGAATGTGAAAACTCAACCCGAATTAAGTAAAGAAGCTATTACTGCAATAGAAAACGCGAGAAAAAGAATTAGGGCGGGAAATTTCGTTACAGAAGAAGAAGCGAAAAAGAGGCTTGGTTTCTGAATGTATGAAGTGTTCTTCAATCCTGAGGCTCTTGAATTTTTAGGTAAATTGGATAAAACACTTGCAAAACGGATCTGGGATAAAATAATGTTAACAAAATCAGAACCAAATCATTTTTTTGAAAGATTAGTTGGGAGAAAAGATCATAAACTACGAATTTGAGATTACAGAGTAATAGCAGACATAAATGACTCATCAAAAAGATAGAGATAACACTGATTGGTCATAGAAAAAAGATATACAAGAATAAATAATCGACACAACTCGACTGGATATTGATATGCCAGTTAATTCTGATCAGGTACATTTATTTATTCAATTTACTCCAAAGTATTACTAAACTCCCAAATGACTGATTGATTCCTTTCGGTCCCTGTTCTTTTCCTGGAAATCATTTACTGCCGGCTCGGTAAAACTCCCGATGGCCCAACCCACTCCCGTTCATATCCGGGCCGTAGGTGCCCGGGTCGCAGTCCGGTGTTGCCGGCATCTTTTGCAGGTGTGTGACGTGCTCCGTGTCATTTGAGCAAAAGTCGGGTCTGCCCGAGTTCCTTGCCGCCGCCGGATTTGTTCTTAAGGTCAGGGGCGGGCAGGGGGGTACAGGCGATTGTAAAATGGTGGATTTATACATGATTTAATAATTATTGGATAATGAACCAGAAAGACATTTTTCAGTCAAACGTTGCGTCGGCACACCCAACCGCAGCAGAGCTGCGGGGTATAATTAATAATATGAAATATATTAGGCGCACATTCTTGCTCAAGCAACAGTTTAGAGGTATATATTTATACAAAAGACACTAAGTTCTATTCATGTCTGAGTTACAGATATTATATAAAATTTCAAATGATATTGAATTATTAAAGGACCAGATGGCTGATCTACAAAGAGATATCAGTGAAATCAATGCAGACCTTCGCAGACTACGTCCTGAATACAGGGCAAAAGTTGAAAAAATTTTAGAAGAAGGCGTTTTTGAGACATATTCCAGCTTCGATGATTTGAGGAAAGAAATTGAAAATGTATAGGCCAGGCATTGAATCTAATTTGAAAAAGAAGCTTGGCAAACTGTTCAAAAAAGATAGGAAACGTTATGAGATAGTGATGAAAAAGATAGAGGAAATACTGCAAAATCCTCATCACTATAAACCCCTGAGCCATGATATGAAACAATTGCGCAGAGTTCATATCGGTAGTTCGTCTGTACTTGTTTTTACTATTGATGAAAATAATGGGATTGTTTTATTTGTTGATATGAATCATCATGATAAGATTTATTGATTTTCAAAAGATTGAGACTTATTTTTATCGTGTTATTTACTAAACTTCCAAATGACCGATAGGTTCCTTTCGGTCCCGGTTCTTTTCCTATAAATCATTTACTCCCGGCTTGGTAAAACTCCCGAAGGCCCAACCCACTCCCGTCCATATCCGGGCCGTAGGTGCCCGGTTGGCAGTCCGGTGTTACCAGCATCTTTTGCAGGTGTTTTTACGAGATCCGGGTCCTTTGAGTGAAAGTCGGGTCTGTCCAGGGGTCCATTGCCGCCGCCGGATTTGTTCTTAAGGTCAGGGGCGGGCAGGGGTCCGAGGATTTCCGGGTAGTGGGGTATGTGTATATAATCGGCGTGTTATGTGGTAAATGTGAATCCAAAAAATCTTCCATCAAAACCTAAAAATTAGCGCTTAGTTTTGATGTTAAAATAAGCCTTTATGACCCCCAGGACACCCATGAGCATGAAAATGCCATTTTAACAACAAACTTAGAGGAAGATTATAAATCACCTTGACACTATGATTTTAGATAAAAGAAGTGACAACAGATGGAAAATGCTGAAAATAAATTCGAAATAGAGAAATTAAGAAATGTAATTGTTGAGTATAAAATTCCTAAGTCATTTGATTTACAGAATTGCATAAAAGAGGGAGATGAAGGAAAGCCTTTTTTGGTTGTCATAGATAACATTCCAGCCCGAATAAGCATCGAAAGAATTTATGAATTTAGATATAAAAACGAAGGTTTCCATGTACCGCCATTTTCCAAAATGGAAGAAGATAGAGGAGGTATGTTATCACATTCTAAAGTTCAAATATGGTTTGATAGTCAAACATTCGATTCTGGTAAAATAGATAAAGATGTTATTAGAATAATCGAGATCGTTCTAATGTCTTTGATTTTCAACTTCATCCGAACAGGATCACACAGAATAACTTGATGTGAGATGTTGACATAATTGGTTTGGTAGAATATTTTTTATCTTAATCGTTATGCTCCGCAGCTCTGCTGCGGTTGGGACAAGCTATGGTCAATGCAACATCAGTAGCCAGAGACATGAGATACCCCACAACTCTGCTATGAGTAGCTTCATGGAAAATATAAATCAAAGGATTTCAAACGATCTCGAATAATCCCTGACCAATTTATAGATTTAAGTATTGGATATATTAATGAATTTATAATAAAATATAAAAACATTACAAATGAATATTGGCTTAGATCCATTATTAAGAAGGACATTTTTAATGTTCAATATGTTTTAGTTGATACAAATGACAATAAAGAGATAGTCTCTATACTAATTCCTAGCCATCAAATTTTTCAATTTAATGGTGGAGAAGAATTTAAATTAGATGAAGAAATGGAGGATAATTTCAGAAGTTGTTTGCAATCAAAATATTATGATCTTCAAAAAGAACTTGAATTAAATATAAGAGATAATTTCAATTTAGGTTATTATAATATTGCATTATTGCAATCAGTTACATCTTTTGAATATTTCATTAACTCTAATCTGAAAACAAAATTAAGATTAAGTAATACTAAACTGAATCAAATTAAGAAAAAGGAAGATTGCGGCTGTATGGTTGGAATTAGTGAAATTTGCCAAAGGGGTTTAAAAAAGCATTTTGATGTTGATTTTGGAAATACAGAAGAATTTGAAAATTTAAAAAATGATGCTCTAAGCCATAGAAACAAAATTGTTCATGGGGAGCTTTTAGAAAGTATTGACAAAGAAACTTGTAAAAAAGGGTTGAAAGCTGTAGAAACTGCAAAAGAATATCTTATTGAAACGATTTTTTATGAGAGTTAACTTGTTCATATAGAAATTTAATCATGTTTTTACTAAACTTCCAAATGACTGATCGGTTCCTTTCAGTCTCGGTTCTTTTCATGGAAATCATTTACTGCCGTTTCGGTAAAACTCCCGAAGGCCCAGTCCACCCCGTCTTTATCCCGGCCGCATATGCCCGGGTCGCAGCCCGGTGTTACCGGCATCTCTTGCAGGTGTGTGACGAGCCCCGTTTTTTTTGGGTGAAAGTCGGGTCTGTCCAGGGGTCCCTTTACGCCTCCGGATTTGTTCTTGGGGCAAGGGCGGGCAGGGGTTAGGAGGTTTTCTGGGTGATGTTGTGGGTTGGGTTGATTTTAATCGGATGTGGTTATGAGTGGATGTGTAGAGTATAATGTTTCAGATGGACAAGTTGAAATAATAGGGAGTAAAATATTATTTACAGGCCCTGGAATTAATTCTGGGGTATAGGTGACTGTTGTAGGGAGAAGAAGCAGAAAGGAGTGAAAAAATAAATGTTGTTTATGGATATATGGACTTGGGAACCGGAAAAAAGAGATGAACTTGAAAAAAGGGCAGATGAGTGGAAATGTCCTGAAGGGATAAGGGAACATGGCTATTGGATAGACCTCACAGGAAATCGAGCCTTCTATCTTTATGAGGTAGAAGATCCTAAAGTTATTCTGGCAGCCAACGAATACTGGACCGATATTGCTAAATGTGAGTCTGTTCCTGTGATGGAAGCTGAAGAAGTAGCAAAACTCATGTCGAAGGCATAGAGTAAATTCATAAAGTGGATTTGGAAGTATCTTTTACTGTAAATTATTTACTGCCGCTTCGGTAAAACTCCAGAAGCCTCCGTCCACTCAGTCCTTATCCGGGCCGTAGGTGCCCGGGTCGTAGTTCGGTGTTACCGGCATCTTTTGCAGGTGTTTGACGTGCTCCGTGTCTTTTGAGTGAAAGTCGGGTCTGCCCAGGTGTCCCTTGCCGCCGCCGGATTTGTTCTTAAGGTGGGGGGGCGGGCAGGGGTTTGGGGTTTTTTTGGGTGAAGTGGTGGGATGGGTTGATTTTTGTAGGATGTGGTTACGGGGGGATATATGGAGTATAATGTTTCAGACAGACAAGATGAAAAAATAGGGAGCAAAGTATTATTTACAAGCTAGGAAATTAATTCCTGGGTATAGGTGATTTCAGTAGACTAACATGATATATACGGAGGTCGGGATGGTCGCACGGGTGAAGTGTTTTGTGGGGTGGATCAAATAGCGAAGATATACGAAATCTTTTAGACTGATAAGGTTTATATTTTATTATACACGTGATGGATTTATAAGAGGAGATGAACAACATAGCTAAACCGATACGACTTGGTTTACTCATAGACAACCCAGAGGACGTACGCGAGTTTGAGGAAAACATGCAGAATCCCAAGGTCACAAAAGAGCAAGTTGAATTCTTCAGAAGAGCGATCAAAGTGTACAAAGCACAAAAATTATAATTTATGCACCCACGTTTCTCTAACGATGAATTACGGATAATTTCGTATACGGAACTCTATTCATTTCTGCCGTTTCGTTAAAACTCCCGAAGGCCCAGTCCCGCCGTCCTTATCCGGGCCGTAGGTGCCTGGGTCGCAGCTTAGTGTTACCACATCCTTTGCAGGTGTGTGACGAGCTCCGGGTCATTTGAGTAACAGTCGAGCAGCAATTCCCGGTCTCTTATTTTGTTTTCATCCAAGCTGTCTGAAATTATACCGCCGCTCGTCTTTGATTTTCTTTGTGATGTAGCGAGTAGAAGCATGCAATACCATAAAATGTTTACGAAATGGTAAGTAAACAAACCTTCGCTTGCATGCGTTTACAACCATAACGGGAATTGCTGACAGTCGAGTCTGCCCAGTGGTTCATTGCCGCCGCCGGATTTGTTCTTAAGGTCAAGGGCGGGCAGGGGTGAGAGGTTTTTGGGTGAAGTGGTGGGAGGGTTGATTTTTATGGGATGTGATTATAGGTGGATGTGTGGAGTATAATGTTTCAGATGGACAAGATGAAAAATCAGGGCGCAGAATATTATTTACAGGCCTGGGAATTAATTCCGGGGTATAGGTGACTGCGGGATGGCAAAGCTATGCTCGTTAAAGGAGTTTGAAATCCAAAACAGCTTCTTAAGACCATAATTTAGGCGCCAGAGGTAGAATATTCCGCTTTTACACAGAGATTTTTAAAAAGCTCTTCCTAAGAAAAATGCAAACAAATACGATAGTAATGTTTAAAAAATTTCTTAATTAAAAAAAACAAAATATATTACATTTATGCAACATTAAATTAAATAGAAACTAATTTTAATAAATAGGGAGAAGCTGAATTTAAGATGGAAGAAGATTATCAAAGTGAACACACTGAAATTAGAAGCAATGAAAATCTTGTCTTCTGCCTTTCTATAGACCTAATTGGTTCAACAACTGCTGGATTAGAACTTATAACACAGAAGTTGGATAAATTCAATATTTCGTTAGTAAATCAAATCAAACCTCATCTCGAAAAGCTTGATTTGACCGATGCTGTAATAAAGTTCACTGGGGATGGTTGGTTAGTGATGACTGAGGAACCGAAGAAGGCTCCTAGCTTATGTTGTCTAGCAACTATCATGGCTAATAGATTTCAAAAGGAAATGAGTAAAAAAACTGGGATTACTATTAGCAAAATACCTTCAATTCGTCTTGCAATCTGTTTGGGTAGGGATATAAGTGTTCAACTCCCAGATGGGCGTAAAGATTGGGTGGGAGATAGCGCTCGTAGGGCAACACGCGTATCTGGGTGTTGCTACCCTAACGAAATCATCATCGATGAGCCAGTACGTTACAGTATTTTTCGGGATTTTGATATCAAGCCAATAGATATTAAACAACGTCCAGTAGAGTATCAACCAAATAAAATGGAGGAGAACCTGACATTATCTGTTTTAGGAAAATTAAAAATAGAGGAAATTGGAGACTCGGAAACTCCAGAATATTTTGTTTATACGCTTAATGTATTAGGTAATAAAGAAGATGCTACGACGGCTATTAAAAAAGTTTCAGAAAATCTGGAAAATAAAGTAAGCAAGTTAAATAATACAGAAGATGAAGCGTTCCAGAGGATCCTGCGAAGTTGGAACCGACTTATGGCGAGCATTTCTGACTATTCAATTGCTCTTGATATCCTGAAAAGCATCCGAAATGCTGGACTATCCCCTGATGTGATTACATTTAATACACTTATCAATAAAGCGCCTGATTATGAAGAAGCTATTGACTGGCTGGATATGATGCAAAAAAACGACATAAAGCCAGACGTAATAACATTCAACACGCTTATCAACAAAGCATCGGATTATGAAGAAGCTATTGACTGGCTGGATATGATGCAAAAAAACGACATAAAGCCAGACGTTATAACATTCAACACGCTTATCAAAAAAGCATCCGATTATGAAGAAGCTATTGACTGGCTGGATATGATGCAAAAAAATGACATAAAGCCAGACGTTATAACATTCAATATGCTTTTTAAGAAAGCACCAGATTACGAGAAGGCTATTGCTTGTATAGTCAGATTGCAAAAAGAAAGTATCGAACCCAGTATTATCACGTATATGCTTAACAACTTCATAAAAAAAGCACCTAATCATAAGACAGCCAAAGAATGGTTAGATATTTTTTGGAAAGAAGATATACAACCTAATGTTATGACATTCAACACACTCATTAACAAAGCATCGGATTATGAAGAAGCTATTGACTGGCTGGATATGATGCAAAAAGAAAGTATCCAACCAGATGTTGTCACATTCAACACACTTGTTCGACTAGCATCAAATTATGAAATCGCTGAGGCTTGGCTGGACCAAATGATAATAGAAAATATCCAACCTAATGTTGTTACCTGCAAAACGCTCTTCAAGAAGGCACGATATCATGATAAAGATTTAACTTGTCTTGTCAAATTGCAGAAAGAAAACATCCAGCCGTTTTTTGTCACCTTTATGCTTAACAAGCTTATCACCAAGTTACCCGATTATGAAGCAGCCAAAGATTGTTTTGATGTTATGCAAAAGGAAGGCATTAAACCTAACGTTAACATCTATAACTTACTCATGAGAATGGCGCTTTATTTTGAGACAGTTGAAGTTTGGTTTGAAGCTATGCAAAAAGAAAGTATCCAACCGGATGTTATTATATATAATACATTAATTTACAGAACTCCTAATTATGAGAAAGCTGTGGAATGGTATCAAAGTATGCAAAAAGAAAATATTAAACCTAATATTGCTACTTACAACACCCTTATCTTTAAGGCACCTGATTACGAAACAGCTACAACTTGGCTTGAAAGTATGCAAAAAGAAAACATCAATCCTAACGTTAGAACATACAATTCGTTAATTAAAAAATTTGTTGATTACGAGAATTGTATAGATTTACTAAGCAAAATGAAAACGGAAAACATCAAACCTAATATTGCTACTTACAACACCCTTATCTTTAATGCACCTGATTACGAAACAGCTACAATTTGACTTGAAAGTATGCAAAAAGAAAACATCAATCCTAATGTTAGAACATACAATTCGTTAATTAGCAAAGCAGATAATTACAAAACTGCCACGAATTTGTTAGAAGTTATGCGTTCAGAAAACATCCAACATAATATTGGAACATACCATTCGCTCATTAGAAAGGCAACTAATTATGAAGATGCTATTGCTTCTCTGAAAAGAATGCAAAAAGAAAATCTCAGACCAAACACTTTAACATATATGTATATCAACACCAAGACACTGCAACAAGAAGAATAAGATATTACCTTTTTTATGAGGTTGATTCATAATATTATCTTGCGCCTGAAAAAAAAGATGAAGGAATAATAACAAAAAAATAACAAAATCACAAGCATCGTCCAGATGCCTCGGACAGAGCGTAGCGGCGTCCGGGGTCTTTGACTGAAGACGATAGGCGTTCTCGTGCATACGTCAGAATATCTTGAACCAGTGTAACAATCTTGCACTTAAAATGGGTCACGAATAAAACTATGAAGAAAGGGACAATTGGTGAAATAGAGCATGTTCATAGTTCCATATATGATAGTTAAGGAATTGCCGATCAATGAAGAACTAAAAAACTTAATATAGAAGCGATGACGCCACTGGAGGCGCTCAGTGCGCTTGCGGAGCTTAAGAAGAAGGGGGCTGGGGATGAGTTACATTATTTATAACAAGCATAACGTCTGATTCCACTATATGCCACTGGGAAATCTATTGGCTTTTCATCCAACCATTTTTTTAAAATCTTCATCATCCCTGAGTTTTTTGAACTCCTCGTCCTTCTTTGCTTCTTCTTTACAAGATATGTCAATTTCTATTGCCTTTTTTAAATTAAAAAGCGCATTTTCTTTCTCACCTTTAATAGAATAAATACAAGCAATATTATACCATGCACTGGCATAATCTTGTTTTATTTCTATTGCATTCTTATATGCTTTAAGCGCTTCATCATATCGACCGAGGTCAGTTAGCATATAGCCTTTATCATACCATCCTTCACTATAATTTACTTTTAGTTCTATTGCCTTTTCAATGGCTTCAAGCGCTTCATCATTTCGACCAAGCTTACTTAGCACAGCGCCTTTGCCAGACCATGCATCAGCATAATCAGATTTCGACGCTATTGCTTTTTCAAAGGCTTGAAGAGAATCTTCGTATTTACCTTTATAAAAGAGGTTACGCCCATGATTAAAATAATCCTCAGGCTTCAATGTGGCCCCCAACAACTTAAGTAATTCTAATCTGTGATTAAATTCATCAAGTTTTTTCAGTATCTCTTCTGATGGTGGTTTTTCGGTTAATGAGGGGCGAGGAAGGCTCTCAGCTTTATGCCGTAACTTATCTAACTCCATTTCCGCTTCATATCGAAGTCCTTCAATAAAATCTAACGTTTTTTTGGCAGTTTCTGCTTTTTTTTCAGTATCTTTTCTAATTTTTTGCCACCCTTTAATCTCAAGCAAACCAAAACCACCAACGACTGCTATAACCACTGCTAACAATGTCGCCATCACTCCTATTGCGAAAACAACTATATTTAGAATATTTAATGACCTGTCAAGGCTTCTCTGTGCCTCGATAATAATATCTTCATTTGTAACATTTTCTTGAGCTAAAACTGATTGAACTAAAGTAGAAATAATAACAATTAATAAAGCGAGCATAATTAATGTTTTTCTAGCATTATTCATTTAGTTTTCACCACAATCTACTTTGATTGTAAGGTTTGCATCACTTAAAGTTTTTCGGTATTCACTCAATATAGGATTGGGGATGCTTCGGACTTGTAGTCCGGCGGTGGCAAGGTCGGGCCCCCCCCTTACCTAAACCACAACCCCTTCTCTTTAAGCTCTTCAATCACACCCTTCTTATTCTCGAACTCCTTACTCCTCAATTCCTTTCGCTTGATCTTACCACTAATAGTCTTAGGCAGCTCCTCAACAAATTCAATCTCCCTCGGGTACTTGTACGGAGCCGCCACCTGCTTGACATACTCCTGGATATCCACCACAAGCTTATCCGACGTCGCATATCCCTCCTTCAGCACAACAAACACCTTAACGATCTCCCCCCTGATCAGGTCCGGGCTCGGGATCATTGCACTCTCAAGCACAGCCTCATGGGAATCAACCGCACTCTCAACCTCGAACGGCCCGATCCTGTACCCCGAACTGATACACACATCATCCGCCCGTGAATCAAACCATATATACCCATCCCCATCCATCATTGCCAGGTCCCCGGTCAGATACCAGTCGCCCACAAAACACTCGGCAGTTTTTTCCTCCTTATTGTGATAACCCTTGAACAGCATCGGATGGTCCCGTACAACAGCAATCATCCCCTTCTCGCCAACCGGCACCCGTTCTCCAGTATCAGGGTCCACAATAGCCCCCTCAACCCCTGGTGTGAACTTACCCATCGAACCCGGCCTGACCTCCATCCCAGGAATATTGCAGGCAATTGCACTGGTCTCGGTCTGCCCGTACCCTTCCCTCCCCGGTATCCCGAACTTCTCATCAAAGAACCTGATAATACCAGGTGTGCAGGGCTCCCCCGCAGTCAGGATGACTTTCAGATTCTTCAGGTCATATCTCTTATCTGCATCATCGATCGTCGCCATTGACCTCAGTTCCGTGGGTGTCATACATACCTTGTTTATCTTCCATTTTTCAAGCAGCTCAAACCATTTTTCAGGTCCGAACCTGCCAGAGTAATGGAAGTTTACAGCACCACCGTTCACAATGGCCCCAAAGGGTGCCCAGTACCATTTGACCCACCCGGGTTCTGTAGTTGCCCAGCATAGCTCGT
>Ga0255375_10206_pt1 | contig 10768 bp, 8 predicted proteins | sample ANMaggSeSYBR01H3_FD_182090 | JGI IMG/M metagenome (GOLD analysis project Ga0255375, IMG submission 182090) | Sediment cell enrichment communities from methane seep in Santa Monica Basin, California, United Staets - ANME aggregate JGI... | ecosystem: Environmental > Aquatic > Marine > Cold seeps >... | reverse complement strand
GCGAAAATATTTTTTCTTTGGGACAGGGCACGTTGTATCCACTGCTATATTCCCTGGAAAAGAAAGGTTTGATTTGTGTCTGCAAGAAAATGAAAGATAAAAATAGCGGCCGGAAACGCTTATATTACAAACTAACTAAGAAGGGAGAGCAATCGCTTGGGGAGGATTTAGCCACTTGGTCAGATATTGTAAAAGGAATGACTTTAGTATTGAGGGTTTCTTATGCAAAATGTTGAACGGTATATTGACCGAATAATTGAAATAGCTGATTTGACTCGAAAGGACGAAAAACGAGTTCGCAGTGAATTGGAATCTCATATGCAAGAGTTGCTAAATGACGGAGAAAAATCTATCCTAACAGAAAGCGAGGTTATGAGCATGATTGAGAAAGAATTTGGTAATCCAGAAGAATTGGGAAAAATGATCGCCAGAGCAAGAGGCAAATTCCGCACTTATTTGAAGAAAGAGGCAAGAAAGCTGCCGATCGCAATTGCAGCAGCAATCGTAATTGCATTTGCGGTACAAGCTGTTGCATTCGAAGCTTTCAAGGTAACAACGGATGCTGTTTCTCCAGTGGTTCCAAAAAGTTCCAGAGTTCTTGTTAACAAACTCACAAGTAACTTTAAAACAAATGATGTTATAGTTTTTCGTTCTGGTACACGAGAATTGATAGGCATTATCAAAGAAATCGACGGGGACAGGGACGGAGTTATTGTAAGCAGAAAGAATCAGGAAGATACATTTGTCCCAAGAGACAAAATGATCGGCAAGGCATTTTTTCTCTATTCTTGTTCTCTATAGTGGTCGAGTGTTCGGCGGGCCAGGCTTTGCAGATGAGTAGGTTGTTTCTCGTCGGCAGCCAATTCGGTCAGAAACTTCCGCGTGAGCGGCTCGGAGCCGTACCGTTTTATAATCCACTCCAGAATACTGTGGCGAGTGTCCAGTTGCGGAGCGCGTTTGAAGGATTCAAACCATCGCCGCTGTGTTTGCCGATCCGATTCGCCGGGGTGGGGCCGAATGACTTCGGAAACGTCGTCAATCTCATCTCCACCACTTAAACCATCCATGCTGTCCATAGCCCGACCCAAGCCGCGGTAGTATTTCTCCGTCCCCATTTTCGAGACCGCGTCGATAGGAAATTCATTAATCCGGCGAATGCCGTAATGGTTTTCCTTATCGGTTCCGCGAGAGGTCTCTAACTGAACCGTCAGGGTAATATCGTTGGCAAACGTGACCCGTCGGCCGTCAGCGGAAATTTGCATGGTAGCTATAAAATCATCGCCCGCGTATTGGCGAAGATAGTCAGCAATGCGGGCAAAATGAGGAAAGTAACCCTCCTCCCGACTCTGTTGTCCAACCAAAGTAGCAGCCTTGAGAGAAGCTACCAGCAACCCATACGCCTGCTGATAATTCTCGCCGGCAAGAGACTGAAAAAAACGACCTGTAGTCTCGGCCGGGTCGGTAGGATGTGGATGTTTTACCTCAAGCGAACTGCCCATCCGGCGAAAACCTTCGTATCCCAGCCAGGCTATCATAACCAGTACACAGATAATAATTAACCGCTTGCACAGCGGTTTCAGAGAATATGCAAGTTCTTCAAACATAATCATATCCGAGCGTTATTTAGCGTTGGGACTTTTCGACGATTTCTTTTGTTCCTTGTCGTCAGTTTTTTGTTTCCGCTCGGTGTCCGGTCCGGAATCGGACTTTTCGGGCACCGATTGGATAATCGAGCGTAATTTCTCCAGCGCCTCCCGCCGCTCCTGAACGGGGGCATCAAGCGAAGGGTAACTGGTAAGCCTGCCATCCAAACGGGCTAATATTTTGATTGCCTCGGGGTTTTCTTTACCGGATTCAGCGAGCAGTTTTTCCTGTTGTTCAATCAAGGCCAGGGCGGTCTCCGTGGCTCGCCTTTGCCAACCCCGGGCTATCTCCGAAGAAGGTAACGTCCGCGAGGGCAGCGGTATGATCAGAGCGGCAATTATCTCCGCCCGACGCAGTAACTGTTTATCGTCGCTGAGGCTTAAGGCATCGCAGGCACGCGCGATCCGGGTAAGCACAGTCGGACGCCGTTTGATAACTTCAACCATCGCTACCTGGGCCGCCTGGAGAATTTCTTTACTATCGTCAGCCATTGCCAGATAGATAATCTTTTCCCGATAGTTATCTTTATACTCTTCAGGGACTTTCAGGGCTAATAACTTCTGGTACCATTTCACCGCCTGTAGCGGCAGATTTTTCTGTTCGGCGATCTCGGCCTGCCGGGACAGGGCAAATTTCTCGTAATCAAGCTCTACAACGGCGCCGGCGGTTTTGGATTTTGTTATCTTGTCCCACAGTATCCGAATTACCTCCACACTCAACAGTTCTTCTTTATCACCGGTAGTTTGTAGTTGCAATGCCCACTGGTAAGTTTCATCCAGACTAAGAGACTCCAGTATCTTCAGGAAAGCCCCCTGAATCCGATGGACCACATCCGGGTCGGTTTCCTGATCCAGCCGACGTCGGAGAGGGGCCAGATATTCGGCACCGCCAAATTTTTCGACAGCGGTAATCACCGCGAAACGCACAGTCGCGAAACGCACAGTATTTTCCTCATTGTCCTTGTTATCGAGCAGGTTTCTCGGTTCGGTCAGCAGCAGCGGCAGAACCTCACGGCCGAGCAGTTCAGACAAGGCATACACAGCCGGGCTGCAAACACCCGGATCGGGATCGGCCAGGGCCTGAATCAGGATTTTTTCAAAATGTTTGCTCGCCTGCGGACGAAACTTCTCCTGCTCGGCGATTCTCTTCATAGCCTGGACCCATTCACTACGGAGGCCGGCTGAATCGGGTCGGCGGGGATAGCTTTGAGCAAGACACGCGGCTATCTGTTCAATCTGTTCGACAGAGATTACCCCGGCCTGGGCTCCACAGATTTTTCCCACGGCTCGAACAGCCTCCTGTACTACGATATCAACCTGCCCGACCGGGTCCTCTGCCAGCAGTTTCAGTGCCTGCCAGAGAGCCGGAACCGATTCCAATGTACCTAAAGCACTCAATAAAGCGGCCTGCACAGCAGGTTCGGTTTCCTTTTTCAACTGCTCCAACAGCGCATCGGCGGTGGGATGGACGATCTTATAATCCAACTGGGCCAGTGCCAGCGCGGTTAACTGCCTTACCTGATGCTGATTATCAACGATAAACCTGGGTAAAAGTTCCACGAGCTGCTGGGCAATCGGGCCAACACGGACCGAGGCGGTTTTACACCAGTCGTTTATCCGCTCCAGTGCCCAAATCCTCAGCAGGTCTTCCTGCTGATCGACAAGGTAGTCTTTCAGAAACTTCAGCTTTTCATCCGGGCTGACCAAAAGATTGAATTTTTCCGTCTGGGCCTGGAAAAAACGATCCCGCCAAAGTGCCGCTTCCTGCTGGTCCTGCTGTTGACGAAGGTTGGTGTCGCGAAGGCGCGCTTTCTGGCGGCTCATCAGCCACAAGAGAAAAGCAGGTTCGTTCATCTTCCGCAGTTGGGGCAGGGTGCTATTGAGAAATTGTTCATCATTCAGCGGCTCAGGCAAATACAGCATCTCAGACAGGGCGACAGCGGCTCTGCCGCGAACCTCGGCATCACCGTCGTTTAACAGCCCCGCCAATGTAAGTACGGTCCGGCGATCGATAATCAATTCGAGTGCGCTGATGCCCGCGAGGCGATGAGCGGGAGTTTCCAATGTATCGGCAACCAGTTCGGCCAGTCGTTCTGAAACACCATCGTGGCACTTCACCAGGGCCTGCGCCGCCCACGAAGACAGTTCGGCATGACCGGAAAGAAGCGACTGGAAAAGAGGTTCAATAAAGCTCCTGGGAACCGCTCGCACCGACTGGTCGATAACGGATTCATTGTTCAACGCGGCGATCGCCTGACAGATGATAATCCTGGTGGTGAGGTCTCCGTTATCGGACTCTGTCTGAAATAGCTCGATCAGGGCCGAGTGAGCCTGGGGGTCCTGCAGCAGGGCCTGGGCGTTGGCCTGGCGCAGTTCTGGCGGAGTGTCCGGATTGCGAACCACCTGGATCATCAGATCAATCTTGGAAGGTTTTTCCGGTGCAGGCGGCGGAGTCTGGGCTTCAACAGCGGCGCATAGCCATCCGACCCAACAGAGTAAGGCAAGCGATATTTTCAACCCTGTACTTATCTCGGACAACACTGGCTATAACTCCCAACAAAGCAGTCATCAGTATCGCGACGGAACCATTCTACAGTAACAATAATCCGTAAAAACAGTTCCAATACACTCACACACTTTAACCATACCCTACAGTTGGTATTCTGTCAAATAAAACCGTTTTTGATAGCTGTCGAAAACTGTCATTGCTCTTTCAGGGCACTAAATATATAATAACCGACACCACGAATGACGACAAAAGACGGCACACCGGGGACTCTTATTCCTGTTAGGGCCGAGTCCGGAAGTTATACCCATAAATCGCTACCGGGCATTTTCATTCAGGATCGGTATATATAATGAAACATAAAATCAAAACCTTCCTCTGGACCGTCGTGGCGATTCTGGCGTTGGGTTTTCTGGTTTATTCGACCCCAAAAGAAACATTCCGGCAGGCAATCCGCCAGGTCAGTTGGTACTGGGTTCTGGCCGCTTTGCTGCTGTATTTCATTGCCCAGACTTTGTTAGCCAGTCGTTGGGTACTGCTGCTGCGGGTACAGGGCGTTAATATCTCGCAGTTCCAGGCCATCCGTCTGACCTATATGGGCCTGTTCTATAACAACTTTATGCCCGGTGCCGTCGGCGGCGATCTGCTAAAGGGCTGGTACATCACCCAACACAGCGAAAAGCACCTCCGGGTTGAGGCTGCTGTTACCGTCTTTGTGGATCGGCTGGTCGGGCTGATCGGAATGATCCTCGTAGCCGGGATTGCCAGCCTGTTCGTGGGGCCGGAAATGGGGATGGAAATAAAGGATTATGGGCGGCTGCAGATACGCTGGCTGGTATGGGGTATCTTCCTGATGATGGTGATTGTTTCGATTATATTCCTGAGCCGACATGTGCGGCGGGTTCTGATGATCAGCCATATTTTACAAAAACTACCATTTGAAAAGGTACTTCGTCAAATCGACGATGCGATACGTATCTATCGCCACCATCAGCGGGTTATTTTGATTTCCTTGCTCCTGACTGCTTTGATTCAGGGACTTTCGATTGTGGCTATCTGGCTATTGACCCAGTCGCTGCATTTTGAAAAAGTTACCTTTGTACAGTGCCTTATTATAATGCCTGTTATCTGGGTCATCAGTGCCGCTATCCCCGTACCAGGCGGGATCGGGATTATTGAAAACTGCGTCAAGTATCTGTTTTGTCTGGTGATTAATCCGGACGCCCCGGTTCAGGCCGTCGGCCAGGCCGTTGCACTGGCGCTGCTGATCCGAATTATGATCTGTCTATGCTCACTGCCGGGTGCCCTGGTGCCGATCTTCGGCGGGCATCTGCCCAAAAGAAGCGATCTGGCCCGACAAATCAGTGAGGGAAAAAGTGTATGAGTGTATGAGTATATGGGTATATGAGTGTATGAGTGTATGGGTGTATGAGTGGTTAATAAAAAATGGACCGAAATACTATTATTACAGTTTTTCTCATCCTGCCGTTGTCAGGATACCTTTTAGGCGCGATACCATTCGGCTATCTTATCGGACGGGCCAAAGGCGTAAACATCCGCGAGCACGGCAGCGGTAACATCGGCTCAACTAACGTCGGTCGAATTCTGGGCCGAAAATGGGGCTTTGTCTGCTTCATCTGCGACGTGGCCAAGGGCTTTGTACCGGTCTGGTGGACGGGCCGGTATCTGCACGGTATATTCGAAGGTGCTTCGGACGGCGTTATTCCGACAGAAGCGCAGATCGCCTGGCTGGTTGTAGCGGCAGGGTGCATACTTGGCCACATGTTCCCGATATATCTACGCTTTCGGGGCGGCAAAGGTGTGGCGACTTCCCTTGGAGCGGTTATGGGGATATGGCCCTATTTCACACTGACCGGCCTGGCAGTGCTGGCCACATGGGTTGCTGTCTGGGGTATGTGGCGTTATGTGTCTTTGGCCTCGATAATTACCGCGGTGGCCTTTCCCATCACCTTTGTCGTTATAATTTGGCGGGTGGACAGACCCGAATGGCAGTTTGTCAACCTGATACCGCTGTTTGTCTTCAGTTGCCTTATGGCCGGCTTGGTCATCCTCCGCCACCGCAGCAACATCTCCCGACTCCTGGCCGGTACGGAAAGCAGGGGAGGGAAACCAAATGATTCCAAAGGATAATGATGATACGGAAACATGCGTATTACAGTGGCAGGGTGCAGGGTGTGGGTTTTCGCTATACGACCGCCCGTATCGCGGCCAATTATTCCGTAAATGGGTTCGTTCGGAATATGATGGACGGACGGGTCGAAGTGGTGGTGGAAGGGGAAGAAAGTGAGGTTCAGGCGTTTCTGGACGCGGTTGCCGGGGAAATGAGCGGCTATATTCGAGACACACGGATAATTGATGAAGCTGATGCCGGCAAGTGCAAAGGATTTGATATTCGATTCTGAAGCGTATAAAATCTATATGTTCTATTATTCGTGTAATCCTGTGTGATCCGTGGTTTTATGATTTTTTTGATTGCGGCTGAAGGCCGTGATGGGAGAATATGACAATGTTTCGATTTATGAACAATGTACGAACGGCTATGCTGCTGGCGATGTTGATGGCACTGTTTATTTTCGCCGGCAACCTGATCGGTGGCGAAAGAGGCATGATTATCGCCCTGGTATTGGGCGGGGGTATGAATATCGTTGCTTATTTCTTTTCCGACAAGATTGCCCTTATAAGTATGAAGGGCCGGCAGGTTACAGAATCCGATGCGCCTGAGTTGGTACGATTAGTGCGGGAGTTGGCCGAGAAAGCCGATATGCCTATGCCGCGTGTGTATATCTGTCCGCAACAGGCCCCCAACGCCTTCGCTACCGGCCGTAATCCGCACAACGCTGTTGTGGCGGTTACACAGGGAATTCTGGAGATTCTCAACTATAACGAACTCAAGGGCGTCATCGGCCACGAACTGGCCCATATCAGGCACCGTGACATTCTTATCCAGTCGATTGCCGCGACGGTCGCCGGGGCCATCAGCGCCCTGGGTTATCTGCTCTGGTTTGTGCCTATGGGCGGCGACAACCGCAGGGGCAATCCACTGGCGGCATTGGCGATGATTATCCTGGCGCCCCTTGCGGCAGGGTTAATACAGATGGCCATCAGCCGTAAACGCGAATACAATGCCGACAGTTTCGGCGCCGAATTGGCCGGCGACCCGATGTACCTCGCGGTCGCCCTGGAGAAACTGCACAACTTCAACCGACAGATACCCATGCGGGTCCCACTGGACAGCCAGAAAAGTATGTTTATAGTACAACCATTCAGCGGTCGGGATGCGGTTGATCTGTTCAACACGCATCCGAGCCTGAAAAAACGTCTCCAGGCCCTGATCGGCCGGGACCATATTTAGCCCATAAAGTTTTTGTAAGTGTTCACCCAATTATTTATACTAATACTGATTTATGACATAAATCATCCTGTTAAAAGCCCGTAGGGCTTCAATAATAATAGCCGCGGGTGTAGCGCAGCGAAACCCGTGGTCAGTTGCGACAGCAAATTTTTCCGACCCCGTAGGGGTCGAATAACTGAGTTGTCATTTTACCGTCAGGGTATTTTGTTCAACCCCTACGATCTATAAAAAGCATGAACGCTTACTTAACATTATAAAGGATTTGACAATGGCAGAAATTTCTTCGACGGACAACACAAAAGCAAGAGTAATTCCCGGCAGCTTCCTTTCCTCTTTTATTATGGTTACCTTTTTATTCTCGTTATGGGGATTTGCCAACGATATTACCAATCCGATGGTCGCGGCGTTTAAGAATATTCTGCTGATCAGTAATTTCGAAAGTGCCCTGGTTCAATTTGCGTTTTACGGCGGGTATTGTGTGATGGCGATCCCGGCGGCGCTGTTTATTAAACGGTTCACATACAAAAGGGGCATCCTTGTCGGGCTTGCGCTGTATGCGACCGGATGCCTGTTGTTTATCCCGTCGGGATGGACGATGCAGTTCTGGACATTTTTGCTTTCATACTTCATTATGACATGCGGCCTGTCATTTCTGGAAACCAGTGCCAATCCTTATATCCTGGCGATGGGGCCGGAAGAGACTTCGACGCAGCGGCTGAATTTCGCGCAGTCTTTCAACCCGATTGGTTCTATTACCGGAATGTTTGTCGCGAGTCAGTTTATCCTTGCCAAACTGGATAAAACCACCGAAGAGGGCCGCCGCGCACTACGGGAGACGGCACCTGAACAATTCGCGCAAATTCAACAGTCCGACCTCGGCGTTATCATTGGTCCATATACTATCCTTGGAGTTGTGGTTTTTCTTGCCCTGATCATTTTTGCGATCGCGAAACTCCCCAGGGCTAAGGGTGAAGATGATAATAAACTTAATATCGGCGCTACTCTTGGCCGGCTTTTCCGAAATGCGAAGTATCTCGAAGGGGTCGTCGCTCAGGCTTTTTACGTTGGTGCCCAGATTATGTGCTGGACGTTTATTATTCATTACGGGGTTAATGAATTGGGATTGGAGAAGGCGACAGCTCAGAATTATAATATCGTTGCTATGGTTGTATTTGTTTCGTCGAGATTCATCTGCACTTTTCTGCTGAAATATTTCAGTCCGGGCGGATTGCTGATGACACTCGCTATCGGCGGATTTGCGCTGATCGGCGGAACAATCTTTATAGGGGGAATGACTGGGCTGTATTGCCTTATGGGCGTCTCCGCGTGTATGTCGCTGATGTTCCCGACGATCTACGGTATTGCTCTTAAGGGCCTTGGCGACGACGCTAAACTGGGAGCTGCCGGCTTGATTATGGCTATTGGCGGCGGATGTCTTATGCCTCCGCTGCAGGGGGCGATTATAGACATGGACGCATTCAACTTTGGTTCTATGGTCCTGTCGAGTACGCGTGCTTCCTTTGTTCTTCCGCTTATCTGTTTTGTTGTTATTGCCGTTTTCGGGTTCAGGACCTCAAAGGTTCACGGCCATAGTTACTAACTTACGGATGGTATATAGTTCTGGGCGATAGGCATTCTTCTGCCCGAACCGAAAGCTCTGCTGGTAACCTTTAGGCCCGGCGCCGCCTGTTTGCGTTTGTACTCGTTTCGATCGACCATACGGACTACTTGTCCTACTATCTGTTCATCGAAGCCGGCCGTTGTTATTTCCGATGGCGACTGTCCCTGTTCTACATAACGTTGTAATATCTCATCGAGTTGTTCGTAGGGCGGCAGTGAGTCCTGATCTTTCTGGTCCGGGCGCAGTTCCGCTGACGGCGGTTTGGTAATCGACGAGTTGGGAATACGTTCACCGTCGCGATTGATGTAATGGGCCAGTTTATAGACCATTGTCTTTGGTACGTCGCTTATCACCGCCAGTCCGCCGGCCATATCGCCGTACATCGTGCAGTATCCCACCGCCAGTTCGCTTTTATTGCCGGTTGTCAGGAGCAGGTGCCCGAACTTGTTACTCATTGCCATCAGGATATTGCCACGTATCCTGGCCTGAATATTTTCTTCCGTGATGTCCGGTTTCCGCCCGGCGAATGGCTCCCGCATTATTTCTTCCATTGCGATATGCGCCTTTTCGATGGGGACGGTAAGCAGTTTTATTCCTAAGTTCTGCGCTAAATTTTGCGCATCGGTCAAACTTCCTTCGCTGGAATAGCGGCTCGGCATTGCGACGCCCACTACATTTTCTTTGCCCATTGCCGTAACTGCCAGGGCCGCTGTAACCGCCGAATCGATCCCGCCCGACAGGCCCAGCACCACACTTTGAAAACCGCACTTATGCACATAATCACGCAAACCAAGTACCAGCGCATCGTGTACCGACGCGACAGAGGTCTTGACTTCTTCCCGGCGGTTCTCGGCCGGGTTATCCAGATCGATAACCAGCAAATCTTCCGCGAAATCCCGGGCTTGAGCGATAAGTTCCCCACTCTCATCGAAGGCGCAACTGCAACCGTCGAATATCAATTCATCGTTACCGCCGATCTGGTTCACATAAATCAGCGGCAACTTGTATTGCCGGCACTGCCTGCCGAACAGTTCACAACGAAACGTGTGTTTATCTACAGTAAAGGGAGACGCCGACATATTCAGCACGACATCCACTTTCGCCCGGGCCAGTTCCGCCAGTGGTTTTATGTCATAAGGATGCCGATCCTGTTGTTCATTCGTCTGCCATATATCTTCGCAGATGCTCAATCCTAAACGCAGCCCCCGAAACTCCACAATCTGCTGCGACCGGGCAGGTTCGAAATATCGTCTTTCGTCGAACACATCGTATGTCGGCAGTAGTTGTTTGAAATAGACCGCTTCGAGCCTGCCATTGTGGAGTAGTCCCGCCGCGTTGTGCAGTTCCTTACCCGTTTCGCCTTTATGTCTGCATGCATAGCCTACCATCGCCCCACAGTCGCCGCACTCGCCGGCAATATCTTCCAGAGCGGCGATATTATCGCCGATAAAATCATCGCGCAGCAGCAGGTCCTTGGGTGGATACCCGATAAGGGCCAACTCACTGAACACCGCTAGTTCCGCCCCCTGCTCGGCTGCCTGTCGGATATAGCGCTTGATCTTGGCGCTATTGGCAGCAATATCGCCTACTACCGGATTTATTTGTGCCAGGGCTATTTTCATTGC
>Ga0255375_10202_pt1 | contig 10791 bp, 15 predicted proteins | sample ANMaggSeSYBR01H3_FD_182090 | JGI IMG/M metagenome (GOLD analysis project Ga0255375, IMG submission 182090) | Sediment cell enrichment communities from methane seep in Santa Monica Basin, California, United Staets - ANME aggregate JGI... | ecosystem: Environmental > Aquatic > Marine > Cold seeps >... | reverse complement strand
AATTGGGGAAGATGTAGCTGAATCTTTGCTCGTTAAGTTCGGCAGGGGTGTAACCAAAGCGTGAAGAGGCTTGAAACCCAGCGGATTCAAAACTCTCAGACGGGCCCTTCCAGGAAATCACAGGACTACCGATCTCATGGCATCTTTTCCCATCCAAGGCAAGCCTTGCTGCCATTTCGGCTGTACGCAGTGCATCGAGGGCGCCGTAAGGCGTATAAAGATTGCCACAACCAAGTTCGTCTTTTCCAAAGGATTGCCCGGCCTCAGCGAAAGAGGCACGGTTCCACAAACCTTTTTCAGGATCTCCAACGGACGCATATAAACATTGGAAGCAACCGGCCTTTCCTGGCCGAGTGAGTAGGGCATGGCCTCCTATGCCATATGGTTCCAGCCATGTGAATAATGTAAGAGGCCCAGATTTCGCCTGATGTACTTCCCTGTTAATAAAAAGGTCTACCGTGGGATTGCCCGAAGCTGATATCACCAGGTCGAAATCGGACAGCCGCACAATACCCCTCTGTAGGGCCTCCTCATAATGGTATTTAACAGGCCTTACCTCGACGTACGGATATTTGTGCTCGACTTCCTCCTTTAATGCTTCCACCTTGGATTTTCCGTTAGCGCTTCGACCAAGTACATGTCGAAAGGTGTTTTCCGCCTGCATTATATCTGGGTCCACCAAGGTTAGTTTGCCGAATCCCATCTGGGGGAGCCCAAGGGCCAAGTACCCACCTACTGCACCACAGCCTATCAAGAGAACCTGAGCTCGACGCAGATCCATTTGCCCTCCTCCGCGGGGAATCAGATAGTCTGGATCATACCGCTGGATTTTTAGGGGTTCAGGTGGATTGGCTTGGCCACCCAGAAGCGGGTGCCCGCCCTCAACATCGTTAAAGAACAAACCTATCAAGGTTGCTCCTCCGCTGGGTCTTGGAAGACTTACGATCACCAGTTCCTGGGATTTCCATTTACGCCCGAGCTTTTCAAGCTGACGATAGTTTTCTGGAGTGATGTTACCTTGAATGATTTGCCGAACTTCATCAAGATTCCAGGGTTTGCAGGGAGCTGGAGGGATTAATCGGGTTCCCTCTTTTAAGGGCAGGTAAATCGCGCGACGCCTAGATAGTGATTTTAGGGCATGGTGGTCCTTGCCGAGAAAATCGAGTATCACTTGGTGGTCTTCAGCGACAAATTTGTAGTGTCCCTTACTGTTTTCCTGGGCTATATACCCGTAGATACGATGTAGCCGATCATTCACCTTCAGAAAGGAGCCTATGGGAAGATTCTTGTCGGGGACGACCTGTCGCCAGTAGGAATGGAATTCGTCCATGAAATCTGGTGGGATTTCTCCTTGAGCGATGAGCTCAACTTGATCTCCCAAAAGCTTAACAGCTCTTTTAAGGCTCCATTCCAGAATATCCATGGGGCGCTCGGAGTCCAAAAGGAGTCCCTCATCGTCCGCGTAGCAAACGTAGCCATCTTGGTCCACGTGAGGCAAAACCCCTAGAGAGTCCCATGGGTGCAGGAAAATAATGGGCAATGAGAGGGGAAATCGGCGATTTATTCCAAGGCTAAGGGTCGCGTTCTTATCTCCAATGGCGTACTGCGCCTGTATGGCTTGGACAATGCCCCACTTTTTGAAGGGCATGTCGTTAAGGTCTGCCGGCGGAAGGAGCACATATTGACGCAAGCCCATTTTCCTGGCCAAGCCTTCCAAGATATTTTCTTCAAATGAGAACTTCTGCATTTAAGCCGAAGAACTGGAAGAGACTACGGCCGCCGGCATCGCACGAGCTGTTTCCTCTTTTGGGGGTATTTGGAAGTCTTCACCAAAGTGTTTCTGAAGAGTTTTGCAGGCCTCCACGGGATCAGCTTCCTCCTCAGCGTCTTCCAGCGCATCGCGAAGGTTTTCCAGCTTTGATTTGAAATAAGCCATCTGGTTGTTGGTCATCTTTTCAAAAAGGTCTTTGTTTGGGATCATGGGGAGTTTTACCTCCAAGCGCTCGGCCCATTCCCCGTCACACCAGGTTTGTTGAAAGTTTGCCAACATCATCGTTGCGAAACGAAGAAGGGCTCCGAGGTCATCATAGCTTCGTTTGCCGCTGAAGGAATCAGTGATCTTAAATTCGGGCTGAAACCAATGGTAGGCAGCGACTGTTATGCCAATTCCGATGGGTGCAGCATTGCCAGTGGTAGGGAACTGGATGTCTTTCCATCGCTTCAGATCGCGGATTGCACGCCTAAATTGTGCCCTCTCTTCAGCATCATCGTAGCGATTCTTGATTAAATCAATCAGCCCCTGGGGGGCTGCCTCTTCCCATTCGCGGTTCTCCGGGGCCGAATTTATTTTTCCTGAATGGCAGACCTCCAGCCATTATCGGGCCGGAGTCAGCTGCCTCGACTGCCACACCACCCACGGCAGCAGTAATCGCTTCAGTACCCGCGGCACCGGCAACAACCTCTGCCTCGGCTGTCATCCCAACATCAGCACCGACCCTGTTAGAGGCCATGCACCGATCAAGGATGCACCACAGCACAGCGACTGCATCGCCTGCCATATGCCCAACACCGGCAAGAGCGCCACGGTCGGCGACGAGCGGACCCACACCTTCCGCTTCATTTCACCGAACCAGACGCTAGAATTAGGTGGCGGCGACCTGAAAAAGCAGCCCAATTCGTGCAATAGCTGCCATTACCATCAGAAGCATACGCCTCAGCAGTTGCAAGAGCGCCTCGATCTGGCCAAACACAGACTGAGTCAATAACCTCTTAGCCCATGGTGAACCCATGACACGCAGAGCGAAATGGTTGATTATAGCCGGGCTACTAGCACTGGCGACCGTGGCTCTTCTGGCCGGCCTGTTCGGCTATACGTCGACGGCGAGGTTCTGCGCCTCCTGCCATATCATGGAGACCCGCTATGTCTCCTGGCAGAACTCAGACCACGCCGCTTACACCAACTGCCTCTCCTGCCATTCAGAACCGGGCCTGAGCGGCGAGATCAAGGCCCATCTGGCCGGTGCCCGCTATGTCTACGCTTACCTTAGCGGCCGCCAGAGTGGGCCGATCCTCCTCGCCGACGTCCCCAACGAAAACTGTTTCAAATGCCACGAGGCAAAAGACTTTGGCAAAAACAGTCAGGACCTCGGCCAGGTCCATTCCTCCTATCACCGCCTGCATGTGGAAAAAAAGATCGCCTGCGTCTCCTGCCACGGCGGCCTGGCCCACGCTACTATGCTGCCCGTCAAGTCCCGTTCGGCCATGAGCCTTTGCCAGAATTGTCACCAACCCCACAGCCGTGCGGTACGCTCCTGCAACAGCTGCCATCCCTTTGGCCCGGCCAGCTCAACCCTTGGAAGATAGACCGACAGATCAGTTTCACATTGACCCATCTCCGATGATCTTCTAAGATATCAAGGAATATCATTTAAATTCGGAGACTTAACCATGAAAATTGTAATTGACAAGAAACTCTGCAACGGTAACGGCCTCTGTGTAAAGGCCTGCCCCGTTGGCGCCATCACCCTGAAAAACGGCCAAGCGGTTATCGATCACGAAAAATGTGATCTCGATGGCATCTGTATTCCCGCCTGCCCTAACGAGGCCATCGCACTTGAAGATGAGTAATTTTTTCTGCATTTTCTAGCACCAAATCCACCTTATTCGCGCATACCCAGCAATAAAGAAGGGGACGGCCAGTGGGCCGTCCCCTTCTTCTAAACGATTCAAAACCGATTGCTTCGGCCACGAATCCGTTTTGCGGTGATATTACATTTATCCCTTCTGTTTCATATCGGCCTCGATGGTCACATATTCTGCGAGAGTCAGTTGGCCGTCATGGTCAGCATCAGCCTTCACAAAGCAGCCCATCAAGGCTTCGCAAGAAGAAGCCTCTTCCGTAGAAATAGAACCATTCTGATCAACATCGATCTTTTCAAAGGCAGGCAGCTTGCTCTCGACAGCCATAGCAACGGTCGATGTTAAAGCTAAAGCGCAAACAGACAATAGAATCACGAAGGTCTTTTTCATGGTCGTTCTCCTTTGGTAAAAGAGGTAAGCTAGACCGTCCAATTACGGTCGCAAACAAACCATATCAACCTTCATGCCACAATTTTTTTAAGACTATTTTTCAGCTAGTTGAACATCCCAACTGTCTGAAAAGAGCCTGTTCCTCCCAAACCCTGTCACCTTCAGGAAACACAAAACGAGGAAGAGATGAGCAAGTATTTAATTTTTATGAAATAATTAACGTCGTCGAATGCAGACAACTGCAATCGACTCCTCGCTCCCCCTTAATCAAAACAGCTCACTCAGCCATTGGCGTCTTATTCTTGCTAGATTTTGATCTGGAAATCTGATCACGCTTGAGAAAAAGTGCTGCCAGCAACCCAGAGACAAATCCGCCCACCGTCGTCACAAACAGCAGCACGACAACGGGAACCTCTGCAGTCATCCAAAGAAATCGCGCTTGAACAGGAGCAGTATTTTGAATAACAATCAACACCACCCCCAAACCGATCAGCAGCAAAACTGATATTTTCACTCTCTGCATCTTCTCTCCCTCCCCCGCAGTTATTTGTTAAACCTCAAACACAGCATATCAGATAACGTTTTTCGCAAAAGCCCGCCATTTAATTATCCAGCGAGATCCTTTAGCGCGCAAAACAATACGACCAAGAACTATAAATACTCTCGCTTATGCGAGTTAACTGCCTATTTTTTATCATCTATCTCTCAACACTTGAGACTACTTCTCTATCCTCTACTAACGGTCCATGACATAGACCAAACCACACTAGGGGCAATCGACAAAACACCATTTCTGCGACTGGTGCCCACCCCAACCAACCGTACAAGACACCTTTCCTCTCAGCTCATCTGACCATTGTCCAGCCACAGAAACATCTCCGACAAAATGTTTTCCCTGCAGACAAGGCCTGTCGCTAAATCCCTGTTATCCTGAAAAGAGAGCCGCTCCGACACACCACTACCCGACGACAGGAGATCGATCATGAGCGAACGCCACGAACTGAAAAACAAACTCCGCGGCGAATCTCTGGTGCGCAAAGGCCTGATGAAATCTCATGCTCACATCAAACCCATCCGCTTAATCCCCGACCTGCATGTGATCAAGATAGGCGGCCACGGTGCTATGGATTACGGCCGCGAGGTGGTGGTACCCCTGGTGGAAGAGATCGGGGAAATCTCGAAAGATCACAAACTTCTGATTGTTACCGGCGGTGGAGTGCGGGTACGGCATATCCTCGACATCGGCATCGACCTCGGTATGCCCACCGGCGTGCTGGCCGAACTGGCCGGTAAAATCAGCGAGCAGAATGCCGAAATGCTGGCCCTGCTCCTTTCTCCCTGGGGCGGCACCCGGATCAAAAGCGAAGTCCTTCTCGAACTGCCTATGATGCTTAAACTCGGTTTTGTACCCGTTACCCACGGGACACCCCCTTACGGGCTCTTCGAACACCCGCCCGGCACTGGCGTGATTCCGCCCCACCGTACCGACACCGGTGCCTTTCTTATGGCCGAAGTGCTCGGCGCTCAAAGCTGCATTCTAGTAAAAAACGTCGACGGGTTGTTTACCGAAAACCCCTTGGTCAATCCGGAGGCTAAACTGATTCCCGAAATCACAGTGGATGAACTTCTGGCTCTGGACATGGAAGATATGGTCATGGAGCGCAAGCTGCTCTACCTACTCAAGGACGCTGCCAACATCAAAGAGGTGCGCATCGTCAACGGTCATCAACGGGGTAATATTATAAAGGCCATGAACGGCGCAGCCGTCGGTACCATCATACGGGCTTGATACTTCTGAAGAAAGGAGTGGGACGTAAAGGGAATTGCAAGAAGATAGAATCTGACCAGCTACTCTGCTACAAGATTCAACGGTTTACGATGAAAATTCCCGCACAGCGTGAAACCTGACGATAAGCGATCTTCAGTCCAATCTGCTGGCAGGCATGAACCGTCTCATCGGCCGCCATATAATGTTCGTTTTTATCCCACCTATTCGCCCAGCGCCTATCCGCCCAGTGCCGAGCCGCCGCGGATCGAACAGCCGCCGTCGGAAAGGCAACATCCGCTATCAGAATCCGCCCACCCTCTGCAAGGGATTGCGAAGCCACCCTTGGCTCTATAGTCAGTCTGGATAAAACCATTGATCAGCCTGGCCGGCATGGCGACCCTGTTGCATTCGATTACACATCTCTACCCGAACCGGACCCTGATTTCCCCTTTCAAACAAAAAAGCTCAAAGGGCCAAAGCATGGCCCTTTGAGCTTATATCATTTTAATTTTCGCCCGTCAATCTAACGTCGGCGGTCCATCATTTCACACAAACAGCCGACAAATGATCACTTCTAAGGTAGGTACCCGGACCATTTAGGCATATGAGAATCGCAATCCCCCGAGGTGATCTGCAGCTGATCACTACCGTCCGGGTTCATGGTATAAATTTCCCAGTGACCGGTGCGCGTGCTCTGAAAAGAGATCTTTTTGCCATCGGGCGACCAGCTGGTTCGCTTGTCCTTGCCCTCTACACGGGTCAAACGAGTCTGGTCGGAACCGTCCGCATTCATCCGGTACACTTCGTAGTCACCATCCCTTTTACTCTGAAAGGTTATGTAACTACCATCAGGTGAGAAATGGGGGACCTTATCGTGAGCACTGTTGTTGGTCAAGCGGGTCAACTTGCTGCCGTCCGGGGCGCATTTTATAGATTTCTTGAGTGGCGTTTGTCTCAGGACCACCATCGGTCTGAAACAGCAGCCAACGCCCATCGGAAGAAACAGCGGGCATCTTAACCCCTCCAACCATTTCGGTCAGTTGCTTGACCGCTCCACCATCAACGCCGACGAAATATAATTGAAAGTTCCCTTTGGCGGTCATACTCACATAGTAAATGGATTTACCGTCCGCTGAAAATACTGGGTGACGATCATCACGGCTGTCATTCGTCAGCTGCCTTAGTTTGGAACCATCCGCGTCCATGACAAAGATTTCAAAGTCACCCTCGGGATTAGTTCCCTCATCGTTGCGAGTACTTTTAAACGCTATCTGTGAACCGTTGGGCGCCCAATCCGGTTCTCGGTTGTCCGTCCCGTCTGCAGTGATCTGCACAACCTGTGAGCCATCAGGGTTCATTGAGTAGATCTCATAGTTACCGGAACAAGTACTGGCAAACAGGATTTTGGACGATGTTTGCACGCTTGCCCCGGTGGTCTTGACACAACCAGTGCTGAGCGTAACGACGAGCAACAACAGTCCACCGACAACGGCCCATGCGGGAAAAACCCCGGCGAATTCCGTAGTAGCTTTTACTTGTTTAATTAATTTCATTGCGCACCTCCAGCTATAAATGTCCATATTTATTTAATAATTACATTCAAGTTCAAGCAATAAGAAAGACCTTACATATCCTCTAACGTCAGTTAAATATACACCTGGGGATTAAGAAGAAATGTGCAAACAATGAGAAAAAGCGCGTCTGCAAAATAAAGGAGCCGGCGCACCTACAATACAAACTTACTCCAAGTCGGAACCTTCAAGGAAATATCATTTTGCTTCTCCAACTACTGCGAAATCCTTAACCTTGAGCTGAATCGAATTCCGTCCCCGCCATTCGTTAATGTCTGGGGTAAAGAGCAAGTCAAACTCTCCTGCCAATTCGTCGATTCTAGCGGCCATGCCGAAGGCAATACAGGGTTGGCTATACCCTCCCTGACGGGCGGTGAAGCGCAGATGCTTTTCACCAAGGATCTGCACCTGTTGGGCGCGTAGATTGCGGGCCACCAACAGCGGCTGAGGGTTACCCATTCCGAAGGGGGCCAGCAGGTTGAGCTCAGTGACGATTTCCAGGGTTAATTCTTCGAGGAGGACCTCTTGATCAAACAGATGGCGTGGCTGTAGCTGATCGTCCCTCAGTGCTTTTTCTGCCACCGCCTCAAAGTCGGTGGCAAAGGTCTCAATGTGCTCTGCAGGGATCGATAGGCCGGCGGCATATTCATGACCGCCAAAACCACTCAGCTGTTGCTGACAGTCATATAGCGCTCGATAGAGGTGAAAACCGCGGATAGAGCGTGCCGAGCCTTTGCCGATCCCATTGTCCACAGCAATGAGTACCGTCGGCCGGTAAAAACGTTCCACCAGGCGGCTGGCGACGATACCGATCACCCCTGAATGCCACTCGGAGTCAGCGAGGACGATACTGCGTTGCGATGGATCGTAGGTTTCAGTAAGTTGTTCCAGGGCCTGTTCAAGGGTCTGCTGTTCGATTGCCTGACGCTCGCGATTGCAGTCGTCGAGGTGGCGTGCGCTCTCCAAGGCCTTGTCCGGTGAGGGCTCAAGGAGCAGGGCGACCCCCTGGGCGGCGTCCTGCAAGCGACCGGCGGCGTTTAAACGGGGCGCCAGTCGAAAACCGACACTGCCGCAATTGACCTCTTTGACATCAGCGACCTCTCTCAGAGCGGCGATGCCCGGCCGCTGCCCCTGGTTGAGTACTGCCAGACCGGCCGTAACCAGAATACGGTTGAGGCCGGTTAACGGGGCGATATCAGCGATGGTGCCGAGAGCTACTAGATCGAGACTGCGACGCAGATCTGGTTCAGGCCGCGCGTCAAACCAACCCTGCTGGCGCAGACGACTGCGCAAAGCAACCAGTAGCATAAAGGCCACCCCAACCCCGGCCAGTCCTTTATAGGGAAAAGTGCAGTCCGATCGATGGGGGTTGATAACCGCTAGAGCCTCAGGCAGATGATCGGGGGGTTGATGGTGGTCGGTAATGATCAGGTCAAGGCCCAACTCTTTGGCCAATCGAGCTTCGTCGTGAGCCGACACCCCGCAATCGACGGACACCGCCACCTTGGCGCCGCTATCGGCGGCTCTTTGCAGAGCCTCGCCAGACAAACCATAACCGTCGACCAATCGTAGCGGAATGTAATAGTCCACGATGGCACCAAAAGAACGCAAATTCTCAACCAACAGAGCACTGGCGGTGATACCGTCCACATCATATTATACAATCCCTTTTTTTTAAAAAATTCACTTGGTGTGAAATTGATCCAAGTAGATTTTACATGTTTGCTGTAGAAGGGATTTCTTCTTCATAGAGTGGAGTTGGCATCTGATTGGGTAATAGCGAGGAACGAGCATCAGCAAGCATTGCCCTATAAAAATTGAGGCACATTTTGGCAGCAACAACCGGATGCATTTCCCCGACCTCGTTTTCCAGATGCCTGCTGGGCGGGTTATATTTTTTGCCGCGATTTACGATACAAACCAAACGAACATCGCTGGGAAGTATTTTGGTGTTATACGATAAGAAATGATCCGGGGTCTTGATATCAATCACCAAGGTCCTATCTCTTACCCAACATTTACCTTGTCGAGTTGAAATGGGCGATCAATCTTGTCTGAGATAACGACCTTAAAAGACCTATCCAATGTCCCTGAGGTAGGGCGTTGAGTGGAATATTTACGCATCCGACAAGCGACCATCTATATCCATGAATTGGTGAAGTATCCTTATGACTTCTATTCCGCATGATGTCTCGCAATAAAAGACCATGTGAATACAGTATATATATATACCTCAAACAACCATCAAGTACGTGACTGTAATCTTTGCCAAGTCGGGGGTTATAGGCTAGTTTTTTGAAAATATCATCCAGTTCATTGAGATATGTAATACGCTGGTTTCGCCCCCACATCTTGTTCGTGTGGCGGCCGATATCTTTAAGATCAAGCTCCGCCTCCTCCGTAAGTGTAAGTCTTGGCACTACGAAAGGCCTTCTTCCTCAAGCTCTCTGTTGATTGCATCGATGGAATAATTCTTAGCCGTAGGGCTTTCCTTGCCAGCAATTAAGGCCCGGCGCAAAGCAAGAAGCTTGGCTTCATTTTCCTCAAGAAGCCGTAGGCCTGCTCTAACGACTTCACTGGCCGAAGCGAAGCGGCCGGTCGTTACTTGCTCGCCTACAAATTTTTCAAAATGCCGACCCAACGATACGCTTGTGTTTTTTGACATACAGCCCCCATTGTTTTTTACCAATATATAATAATTCTTGGTACCAGGCAAGTTTCCAAACCTTCTGTCTATCTACATATGATTCCATTGCAAATGAATATGATATCTGCTGCGGCAGCAAAAATGCTTCTTATGCAGACGCGGAGAAATATAGCGAAAGACTCTTCTTTTGGCTTGTCTGTTGCTTGGGAGAACTGCGGGCACATCCACATATTGTGCTTATCAAAAACGACATCTACCACATATGGTGTTTTCAGGGTTGCAACTTTCCACTGACCATGCTAGCTTGGCGCAAGTTAATTGTTTTGGCTAGCACTGACCAAGAGGAAATTGTGATCGTTACAACCCTGGGCAACAGGCAGGCCAAAATTTCTCCGAATTGATTCAACTGTGTTCCCCGCAACAGAAAGGGTGGTTATGGCCAACGTGCAGAAACAGCTCGAGCAGTTCCACGAGGCAATTAAGCTGGATGAAGAAAACGCTATTCTCCGAGAAAAAAGGGAACGCGTCCTTAACCGCCTCAAGGAGGAGCTGCCAAAGTTTTTTAAAGAGAGCGACGCCACCCCTAAATTCAAAATTTTCAACCAGGGCTCTTACGCGATGGGAACCGGAATCAAGCCCCTCAGTGGAGATTACGACATAGATGTCGGGGTACGCTTTGAAATTGCCAAAAATGAGCATGACCCTGTAGAAGTCAAAGGGTGGGTCTTTGAAGCCTTAAAAAACCATACCAGCCAAGTGGAAATGCGCAGACCTTG
>Ga0255375_10201_pt1 | contig 10792 bp, 7 predicted proteins | sample ANMaggSeSYBR01H3_FD_182090 | JGI IMG/M metagenome (GOLD analysis project Ga0255375, IMG submission 182090) | Sediment cell enrichment communities from methane seep in Santa Monica Basin, California, United Staets - ANME aggregate JGI... | ecosystem: Environmental > Aquatic > Marine > Cold seeps >... | reverse complement strand
TTTAAAATCAATTCGTTTAAGCTCAGCTTGATTGCGTTCATCTAAATCTTTTACTTGGATATCTTTACCTAAATGACTCTGACAGCACTTAAGCATATCAAAATTACATAACCATTTTAGGTCTATATGCCATTTCAGGGAAGTTTTAATAAGAAAATCGCTAATTTCCGGGAAAGCATCACCTTCATCAATGGTAACAACTTGTGGGAGATCGATGTTTTCCTCTATACATACCTGACGAATAATCCAAAGATTAGTAGTACTATCTTTTCCACCAGTCCAGGTTATAGCACATTTTACATTTTACCGAAAGAGATATCTGGGATAACACCCATTTATATAATCTTCCTTATTGTCCCCTCTATAAGATAGGCTACCGTTCTTTAGGAGCAAGAAGTAGTTCTAATCCGGGAGAAGTTGGTGTTCCCGCCTGGGAACAAGATTTAGAAACTACCCCTGAAAGAGCCGGCAGAAGACAAGATAAAGAAAAAGCAATGGAAAGACTAAGAAAATTAGGATATATGTAAATAAATAGTAAATATTTTATTCTTTTTTATTTTTCCGGCATATCCTAAATTTACTTGGCGATCAAAAAGAAAAATTATCACTACTTATCTTTAAACATGCTTAATATTGAGTTGACAAAATATTAATACGGCTTCTCAATGAAAATAAAAATATTTTTAAATTTTGATAAAGGGAGTAGTTAGATGAAAAGAATTCAGTATGGTGTAACTTTTTATAATCCTTCAAAAGCTTATAATGGATATACTTTATTCGCCTCAATGGGATGTAAGGATATGTGGTTAATCGATATGCAAGGTCGATTTGTACATCGTTGGACTATGCCAGAAAGACCTGGGTCATACGGAAGGCTTCTACCTGATGGTCATCTAATATACGGTTGTAAATTAGAGTCTGATAAAAGAAAAGAAGCACGTTCTTTAAAATTATCCGGTTATGGCGGTCTAATTCGTGAAGTAGATTGGAATAATAATTTATTATGGGAATATGAAGATTCCTTTTTACATCATGATTTTTGCCGTATGGAAAATGGAAATACTATGGTATTAAAATGGGTGCAAATGCCTCCCGAAATTATGCATAAAGTCAAAGGAGGTGTACCGGGGACTGAAGACCATGGCAAAATGTGGGCTGACCAGTTTAACGAAGTTACTCCTGAAGGTGAGGTAATCTGGAAATGGACTTCTTATGAACATTTTGACCCTGAAATATGTAGTATTTGCCCCCTATGTGACCGCCGTGAATGGACTCACGCCAATACATGCATTGTTCTACCTAATGGTGACATTCTCACTAGTTTTAGAAACATTAATACTGTTTGTATTATCAATAAAAAAACCGGTAAAATTAAATGGGAGTGGGGTCGTGGTTTAGCTGAATTAGCCCATCAACATGACCCCCATTTTTTGGATAATGGAAATATTTTGATATTCGATAATGGTGTTCATCGTGCAGCAGCTGAAGTAAATTGTTCAATAGTAATGGAACTTAATCCCAAGACCAAAGAAATAGAATGGGAATATCGAGGGGAAAGATTAGGTGAGTTTTATAGTGCGACTTGCTCAGGGGCTCAGAGATTACCGAATGGGAATACTCTGATTTGTTCGACTACCCAGGCACGTATATTTGAAATAACTGATAAGGGTGAAATAGTTTGGGAATATATCAATCCTTTTTATGGGGAAATAGATGTGGGGGTTGTTAATTGGGTGTACAAAGCTTACCGTTATGGACCTGATTATTCAGGATTAAAGAGGAATAAATTTTCAGTGGATGAATTGGATTCATGGAATAAAATTTATAGCTCAAAGAGTATGCAGCCAAAAATAAATACCACTAATATAGCAATATAATTACAAGGAATGACTGGAGAATAATGAAATATTAAAAGAAAAAGGGGTGATAGATAAGCTAATAATGCATATTTTGTCTCTTGATTAGGAAATGTTAGATATATTAATGTTATTCTATATTGTAAAAAATAAAAATGGAGGAAAAAAAATGAAAATGCCTAAAAATATATTACTTATATTACTAATTGTCTTTGCCTTTACCCTAGTCTCAGTTTCAGGTTTAGCTGCTGCTCAATGGCCAACCAAACCTATAATAATTACCATTCCCTGGCCACCAGCAGGGGACCCATCAACTATTATTGCTACCGCGATGTCTCCCTTACTTTCAGAAGAATTAGGTGTCCCGGTAAAAATTATTAATAAAGGAGGAGGAGGCGGGACAATCGCTACTAACGAAGTAGCAAATAGCAATCCGGATGGTTATAGTGTTGGATTAGTTTCTATTGGTCCGATGATAACCCAACCTCTTCGAGGAGTGACTCCTTACAAATCAGAAGATTTAAAACCTTTGGGGTTGGTTTGGTCTTCTCCTTTTACTCTCGCCGCAAGATACGATGCACCTTATGATAATTTAAAGGAATTAGCTGAATATGGTAAAACCCATGATTTAAAACTTGGACATTATGGTTTGGGAGCAGTTCCTACTTTAATTGCTATGAGTGTAGGTAAAATTGGAGGATTTGAATGGAAAGAAACTGCTTTTGATAATATAGGTGCATTACTTCTTACTCGTGGAGACGTAGATGTAATTACCTGTTCTACACCATCTCTTATGGATTATATTGAAACCAAGCAAGTAAAGATTTTAGCCGTTTTAAATCCAGCTCATTATGAGTGTTGTCCGGAAATAGAAACAGTTTCCGAGCAAGGATTTGGTTTTGATTACATGATATGGTTTGGTATTTTTGTGCCAAAAGATACACCAATTGAAATAGCTGCTCGATTAGAAGAGGCCTGGTTTAAAGTAATGGAAAGCCCAGAGATTAAAGATGTTATAAAAAATGTAGGTGTAGTACCCTGCAAAATGTCTTCAATTGAAGCTAAAAAACAGATTAAAACAGAATTGAATGATTTTAAAGTGATTATGGAAGAAATTGGTTTGATTAAATAATGAAGAGAGCAACCAAATACACTATTCTTTAATTATTTTTATGTTTAATTAAGAAAGGATAGTGTATTTGGTTTATAATTAGATTAAAAGCAATTTTAAAGTAAAATGAATGTTATTAATTATTAATCTAAAAACTAAAAAGGCAAATAAAGCTTATGTCTGACAAACATGAAATAAAACACGCTAATCCTAAAAGTAGAGTCCACGATCTACTTATGAGTATTATTGGTGTTTTTGCAGCAGTCTTATTATTTAATTTAAATAGTGCTATTGATACAAAAGGAGCTACCTATCCCTTCTATAAAGGACCTACCATATTTCCTATTTTAGTTTTATCAATAATGTTTATTTTTTCTTTACCAGCTATGCGTCGTTTGTTACTCCCTCCTCCGGATAATAGTTGGTATCTTGACGGAAAAGGTATCCCTTATAAACCAATGAGGATTTTTCCTTTATTAGCGGTTTTTTTTCTGGGGGGATTTGCCTTTATCGGTTTAGAATTATCTGTATTCCTTTTTCTTTTTATATCCCTTTGCTCACAAACATCTAAAGAACATTTTATATAAATCTCAATAAATTCATCATCCCCCACAATGCTTCTTACAAACTCTCTGTCTTTTTCGTAGGGAGATATAAAAGCCGCTGTTACTATTAAGCCTGCATCAACAAAAAGTTTAGCCACTTCACCGATTCTTCTAATATTTTCTTTCCTATCTTTTGCAGAAAAACCAAGGTCTTTATTTAATCCGATTCTTACATTATCACCATCAAGAACGTAAGCTCTTAATCCCCGTTTAAAAAGTTCTTCTTCAACTTTATAGGCAAGGGTAGATTTTCCCGCACAGGAAAGCCCGGTAAACCATAAAATTGCAGATTTGTGACCGTTTAATGTTTTTCTATCTTTTTTCTTAATAATTCCTTTATGAGGAATGATGTATTTTTGGGTCATTGTTATCTCCTTGTATTTTTAAAAATTCTTTTATAATGTCTAAACTCTTTCGTCTAATAATTAAATTGAATAAATCTTCTTTTACTTTAGCTGGAAGTAGTTCAATGCTTTTTGTAGTAGAACTATCAAATTTAGCCATAGGGTAAAGCTTCAAAATTTTATTCTTTTGTTTCTCTGAACATTGCAATTGAAGAATCTTCATTCCTGCTAATACATCTTTAGTAAAACTGTTCATATCAACCTGGCAAAGTTTTTCATTCCTTTCCTCATTAATCTATATATTAATAGGATAATTTTCCGCCATTTTTTACCTCCCTGATTATAAAATTAATATTATTATTTTCCTGTTCCTGGATTCCTACTCCCCGATCAGGTCGAGGACAGGTTTTGTGGGAATGTCATAGGGGTATAGGAAGTTCGAATACTTTTTGTCTCTTATTAAGATATTTTTCGGTGCAGAAAGGAGAACCAAAACCATATTTATCAGCATTTTCCATTACGCTTTCAAATACTTCAGGTCTCATAATAAGTTTGGTGGGCTTTACTTTATCCTGAATTATACTTCTAATCATAGTACCACTAAATGGTTGTTTTTTATCTATATGACCACATAGACCAGAGTAAGTTACTTCCCCACATATCGGGCAATACCACCATTCTAAAATACGAACTGGTTTTATATTTAAACTATTTTTTGGGATTTGGTCAAATATTCGGTGGGCATCATAGGAATCATAATAAGAACCTACTCCCGCATGATCTCTGCCAAACATATGATGGGTACATCCCAGATTACTTCTGATAATAGCATGAAGAATGGCTTCCTTTGGTCCTGCATAACGCATATCCCACAGTACAAAAGATACCATATGAATATCATCTCTAAAATATTTTGCATCGTACAATTTTTGTTGACCTAAAAGGATAGCTTCATCTATATAATCACCGATACGTTTTGGTCCAATTATACAACTGACTAATATTCCGGTCTTTAGCTTTTCTACCGGAAGGTCACCATTGGCGGAAAACCAGGCTCCCTTCATTAGCCACTCATGGCCAGTATGAGGAACATTTCTGGTTTGGTGGGCTATTATCCTTTCCCAACCTTTTTCGTCGAATATTTTTCTTAATTCTTTTGGCGTATACCAAAATTTATCAAAGGGAGGATTAAACTTTATCTTGTTTGCTAAGGTTATTTTTCCACTAATAAAAGTATCCTTTAAGGTATTGTACATCTTTACTCCCGGATGTTTTAAATCAGTGGTACCTAATACTGCCTGTTCAAGATTTAATTTATTATAATTAAAAATTTCTTCTATCTCCAATATCGCTAAAGCATAGTCATTATAAGTAAGAAGGATAGTATCTTTTTCTTTTATCTCCTGTTCTTTAATATCCTTATTAGTAATATCAAATATAATGGGGATAGGCCAAAGCGTACCATCGGCTAAAGTCATCTTTTTGCAGACGGATTTCACGTCCTCCTTCCCCATAAAACCCTGGAGGGGTGTAAAAAAGCCATAAGCAAGGTCAATACATTCCCGGGCAACTCGGGAAGATACGGGAATTTTTTTTAATCCTTTAATCCGTTTTTCTACTTCTTTTGGAGGTAATATTCGCTCTACGAGCTCTTTACCGCCATGTCCGGTATATTTCATTTTTTATAGTCCTTCCCTATATTTTAGAATCATTTATTTTACCCATAGCTTTTTCTTCTATCCATAATTATAGGAATTATGATTACCAAACAAGTGGCGATAAAAAGTGACAAAGAAATTGGGCTTTGAAGGAAAATTAAAGGATCCCCCTCAGAAAGGCTTAATGATTCTCGCATTCTATTTTCTATAATAGGTCCTAAAACCATACCCAGCACCCAGGTTACAAAAGGCCATTCTAAACGAAACATAATATATCCTATAATTCCCATAAATAAAGCCACACCCATATCGAATATTCTCAAGTTCAAGGAATATAATCCCAGCAAACAAAGAACCATAATACCTAAAGAAAGATAAGTATTGGGTATTTTAACCACCATTGCAAATGGCTTAAGGAAAAAAATTAACAAAGTAAAGGCTACAATATTAATTAAAAATAAACTAAAATAAATAGTATTAATTAAAGCAGGTTCTTTTATTAAGAGAAGAGGTCCGGGATAAACACCATTAATTATAAAAATGCTTATCATTATTGCAACAATAGGGTCTCCGGGAATTCCGAGAGTAAGAAGTGGAAGCATTGCTCCTGCTGGTACTGCATTATTTCCTGCCTCAGAAGCTATACATCCCTCTACATTTCCTTTACCAAACATCTCGGGATGCCGGGAAGACCTCCTGGCTTCTTGATAAGATAAAAAAGAAGCTAATATAGACCCTGCTCCAGGAAGTATGCCCACAGCGGTACCTATAACACCAGACTTAAGAAGGGTAATTTTATATTGGAAGACAACCCATATTTTATGAAAATCCAAATTACTTTTGGATAAAGATAATGATATAATATCAGTTTCGATAATTTTCCGCTCTAAAAGCAGTAAACTCTGTCCTATACCAAAAAAACCAAGACACATTGGCGCAATATCTAAACCATTTTGCAATATCACAGTTCCAAAATTAAAACGAAGAGCTAATGTTTGGTTGTCCACACCTACTGTGCTGAACCAGAGACCTAAGCAAGTTAAAACAATTGCCTGGGCTAATCGTTCTTTATTTGCCATTACCATTACTACCAACCCAAAAATAGCTACCATAAAGTAATCTGGTGAACTAAAGCTGGCAGCTACCTTAGCCATTATGGGAGCTAAAGTTACTAAAATAATTGTACTGATTATACCTCCTGAAAATGAACCTACAATTGCTGCAGATAAGGCTAACTGGCCTTCGCCTTTTTGTGTAAGTGGATAGCCATCAAGAGCGGTCATCATTGAAGAAGGAACTCCGGGAGTTCGAACTAACACAGCCGGGATTGCCCCACCAAAATATCCACCACAGTAAATACCCAATAAAAGAGATAAGGCAGCACTGGGAGCAAGATAATAAGAGAAAGGCAATAAAATTACCATGCCCACCATAGGGCCCATACCGGGTAATATACCTACAATTATTCCGACAATTGTTCCAAAAATCAAAGCTAAGATATTATCCAAGGTTAGCGTAGCTTGTAATCCCTGGATAATATAAATATATTGAAACATATAAATATTCTCCTAAAAATTGAACATTAGGGGAGTGGGGAAATAAATATTTAGAACATACTTAAAAAGGTAGACAATAATAATAGTATAGATGACTGGAATTACCAATAATTTAAATAAAGAACGATGTTTAAGCATATAAAGGGATATAAAAAGAAAAAGGAATACAGATAATTCTAAACCGATAAAGGCAAATCCCCCCAGAAAAAAAACCGCTAATAAAGGAAAAATCCTCATTGGTTTATAAGGGATACCTTTTCCGTCAAGATACCAACTATTATCCGGAGGAGGGAGTAACAAACGACGCATAGCTGGTAAAGAAAAAATAAACATTATTGATAAAACTAAAATAGGAAATATGGTAGGTCCTTTATAGAAGGGATAGGTAGCTCCTTTTGTATCAATAGCACTATTTAAATTAAATAATAAGACTGCTGCAAAAACACCAATAATACTCATAAGTAGATCGTGGACTCTACTTTTAGGATTAGCGTGTTTTATTTCATGTTTGTCAGACATAAGCTTTATTTGCCTTTTTAGTTTTTAGATTAATAATTAATAACATTCATTTTACTTTAAAATTGCTTTTAATCTAATTATAAACCAAATACACTATCCTTTCTTAATTAAACATAAAAATAATTAAAGAATAGTGTATTTGGTTGCTCTCTTCATTATTTAATCAAACCAATTTCTTCCATAATCACTTTAAAATCATTCAATTCTGTTTTAATCTGTTTTTTAGCTTCAATTGAAGACATTTTGCAGGGTACTACACCTACATTTTTTATAACATCTTTAATCTCTGGGCTTTCCATTACTTTAAACCAGGCCTCTTCTAATCGAGCAGCTATTTCAATTGGTGTATCTTTTGGCACAAAAATACCAAACCATATCATGTAATCAAAACCAAATCCTTGCTCGGAAACTGTTTCTATTTCCGGACAACACTCATAATGAGCTGGATTTAAAACGGCTAAAATCTTTACTTGCTTGGTTTCAATATAATCCATAAGAGATGGTGTAGAACAGGTAATTACATCTACGTCTCCACGAGTAAGAAGTAATGCACCTATATTATCAAAAGCAGTTTCTTTCCATTCAAATCCTCCAATTTTACCTACACTCATAGCAATTAAAGTAGGAACTGCTCCCAAACCATAATGTCCAAGTTTTAAATCATGGGTTTTACCATATTCAGCTAATTCCTTTAAATTATCATAAGGTGCATCGTATCTTGCGGCGAGAGTAAAAGGAGAAGACCAAACCAACCCCAAAGGTTTTAAATCTTCTGATTTGTAAGGAGTCACTCCTCGAAGAGGTTGGGTTATCATCGGACCAATAGAAACTAATCCAACACTATAACCATCCGGATTGCTATTTGCTACTTCGTTAGTAGCGATTGTCCCGCCTCCTCCTCCTTTATTAATAATTTTTACCGGGACACCTAATTCTTCTGAAAGTAAGGGAGACATCGCGGTAGCAATAATAGTTGATGGGTCCCCTGCTGGTGGCCAGGGAATGGTAATTATTATAGGTTTGGTTGGCCATTGAGCAGCAGCTAAACCTGAAACTGAGACTAGGGTAAAGGCAAAGACAATTAGTAATATAAGTAATATATTTTTAGGCATTTTCATTTTTTTTCCTCCATTTTTATTTTTTACAATATAGAATAACATTAATATATCTAACATTTCCTAATCAAGAGACAAAATATGCATTATTAGCTTATCTATCACCCCTTTTTCTTTTAATATTTCATTATTCTCCAGTCATTCCTTGTAATTATATTGCTATATTAGTGGTATTTATTTTTGGCTGCATACTCTTTGAGCTATAAATTTTATTCCATGAATCCAATTCATCCACTGAAAATTTATTCCTCTTTAATCCTGAATAATCAGGTCCATAACGGTAAGCTTTGTACACCCAATTAACAACCCCCACATCTATTTCCCCATAAAAAGGATTGATATATTCCCAAACTATTTCACCCTTATCAGTTATTTCAAATATACGTGCCTGGGTAGTCGAACAAATCAGAGTATTCCCATTCGGTAATCTCTGAGCCCCTGAGCAAGTCGCACTATAAAACTCACCTAATCTTTCCCCTCGATATTCCCATTCTATTTCTTTGGTCTTGGGATTAAGTTCCATTACTATTGAACAATTTACTTCAGCTGCTGCACGATGAACACCATTATCGAATATCAAAATATTTCCATTATCCAAAAAATGGGGGTCATGTTGATGGGCTAATTCAGCTAAACCACGACCCCACTCCCATTTAATTTTACCGGTTTTTTTATTGATAATACAAACAGTATTAATGTTTCTAAAACTAGTGAGAATGTCACCATTAGGTAGAACAATGCATGTATTGGCGTGAGTCCATTCACGGCGGTCACATAGGGGGCAAATACTACATATTTCAGGGTCAAAATGTTCATAAGAAGTCCATTTCCAGATTACCTCACCTTCAGGAGTAACTTCGTTAAACTGGTCAGCCCACATTTTGCCATGGTCTTCAGTCCCCGGTACACCTCCTTTGACTTTATGCATAATTTCGGGAGGCATTTGCACCCATTTTAATACCATAGTATTTCCATTTTCCATACGGCAAAAATCATGATGTAAAAAGGAATCTTCATATTCCCATAATAAATTATTATTCCAATCTACTTCACGAATTAGACCGCCATAACCGGATAATTTTAAAGAACGTGCTTCTTTTCTTTTATCAGACTCTAATTTACAACCGTATATTAGATGACCATCAGGTAGAAGCCTTCCGTATGACCCAGGTCTTTCTGGCATAGTCCAACGATGTACAAATCGACCTTGCATATCGATTAACCACATATCCTTACATCCCATTGAGGCGAATAAAGTATATCCATTATAAGCTTTTGAAGGATTATAAAAAGTTACACCATACTGAATTCTTTTCATCTAACTACTCCCTTTATCAAAATTTAAAAATATTTTTATTTTCATTGAGAAGCCGTATTAATATTTTGTCAACTCAATATTAAGCATGTTTAAAGATAAGTAGTGATAATTTTTCTTTTTGATCGCCAAGTAAATTTAGGATATGCCGGAAAAATAAAAAAGAATAAAATATTTACTATTTATTTACATATATCCTAATTTTCTTAGTCTTTCCATTGCTTTTTCTTTATCTTGTCTTCTGCCGGCTCTTTCAGGGGTAGTTTCTAAATCTTGTTCCCAGGCGGGAACACCAACTTCTCCCGGATTAGAACTACTTCTTGCTCCTAAAGAACGGTAGCCTATCTTATAGAGGGGACAATAAGGAAGATTATATAAATGGGTGTTATCCCAGATATCTCTTTCGGTAAAATGTAAAATGTGCTATAACCTGGACTGGTGGAAAAGATAGTACTACTAATCTTTGGATTATTCGTCAGGTATGTATAGAGGAAAACATCGATCTCCCACAAGTTGTTACCATTGATGAAGGTGATGCTTTCCCGGAAATTAGCGATTTTCTTATTAAAACTTCCCTGAAATGGCATATAGACCTAAAATGGTTATGTAATTTTGATATGCTTAAGTGCTGTCAGAGTCATTTAGGTAAAGATATCCAAGTAAAAGATTTAGATGAACGCAATCAAGCTGAGCTTAAACGAATTGATTTTAAA
>Ga0255375_10199_pt1 | contig 10835 bp, 6 predicted proteins | sample ANMaggSeSYBR01H3_FD_182090 | JGI IMG/M metagenome (GOLD analysis project Ga0255375, IMG submission 182090) | Sediment cell enrichment communities from methane seep in Santa Monica Basin, California, United Staets - ANME aggregate JGI... | ecosystem: Environmental > Aquatic > Marine > Cold seeps >... | reverse complement strand
ATGGTTCTGCCGTCATCGGATTTGGATATTTCGGCATCTTCCGCCCAGTTAATATTAAGACCATGCAGGAGGAACTTCAGGAGTCGCTTGCTATCGTCTCCCGGAACATTGTCCCAGCTAAACAAATGTGCAGAAAAAACGCCGGGTAGTTTTATCTTTTTCCTCTGCGCCACTTATTTCTCGTTCACCTCCAAGTGTCCTTACGAAGTTTCTGAGATAAAAAGCTTTTCGCTTTTTCCTTCCTCATGTGGATTATTTTGTTATATCCATTATATATTTGTTAGTAACTTATAGGTTATTCTTTATTCAGGGAGACCTGCGAGGATTTTCTTATTTAACATGTCACTAGAATAAGATAGAGGAGCAATGATATTGATAATGCAGTGCAGGACAAAGAGGCACAAAGGTTATATATACATATAACTAAATAAATATTATGGGGATTGGCATGGCAAAAGATCGAGAAAATGATTTAGGCATCAAAGGTTATATGTACCCAGATGATGAAATCTATAAATTTTTTGAAGATGATGCCCAGGTCTATCAAAGTATTATTAGTTCCCCGGAATTCCAGCGATTGAAGGGTATTAGTTTCTTAGGAACTATCGATGTATTTGATTTGTTTGATACAAATTGTAAATTCAGTAGGTATGATCACTCTATTGGTGTTGCGGTGCTCGCAAAAAAGATAGCAGAGGTGTTAAGTCTTGATAAAAAGAGAACAAAGACATTGATTATTGCATGTCTTTTGCATGATATTGGACATCCCCCACTTTCTCACTGTTTGGAGCCAATTTTTATTAAATATGCGCGTTACGCATCTAATGGTCATCACACTCAAACTCGCAGATTAATCGTAGGTAAATTGCGATATCATTCGAAGTTTGATTTAATTTTCTTACACAAAATATTAAAGAAATATTCGATTGACATCACCGAAGTTAGTTTGCTTTTGGGCGGTGAAGGCGATCCGATTTTAAAATCATTGCTAGAAAATCCTTTTAACCCCGACACAATCGATGGAATAAATAGAGCGGCATTGACCTTTGGTGAGAAACCAGTTGCTGCCGAGGACATCCTCAAAAGTTTCTCTCTTATGAACAGCGAGGTGGTCTTGGATCTTAAGTATAAGACTATTTTAGATGCTTTTTGGTCTCTTAAGGATAGAATATATTCTCATTATATCTATGATCCGAAAAACTTGATAGCGGAACATTTTTTATGTGAGTTATTTGAGAAAATTGCCGATGATGTGGAGAATATTAAAGATCTCATTTTCATGAATGATACTGATTTCTTGTCTTATCTTTTCAATCATGAAAAGATTCGATCTATTTTGAATGACGTTTGGAAAAGTAACAATTCCTTAAATTCCTTAGAAGTTACCCAAAATAATAGCTCCGTTCTAATATCTAATAATTTTGAAAAAAGAGTATTAAAAAAATTTGGTCGTGTGGATAATAAATCTTTTGACGCATCTTTGATCAAACTTTCCTATGCCAAAAAGTGTTATATAAGAAGTTATAGTGCTGTTAAATTACCAAATGATACTAAAACTCTACATATGGTTGAGCAAAAGATAAGGAATAATTATCTTTTGAAAAATAGTAAACAGGTTGTGGTAGGTAATGAACAAAATCGCATTTTCGGAACCTTTTCGGGGAGTATTACAAAAAATAGGTTTGAATGAGGAAAATACCAAAGCTATTTCCCAAAACTGGAAGTTTTCTGTTGAAACCTTGGAACAGCTTCAAAAGATGATCGAAGACAGCTTTAAGGATAAAGAATCGAATAATAATATTTGTGTATTAGTAGTAGGCTCATTTGGGAGATTAGAGGCATCTAACTGTTCTGATTTAGACTATCTCGTAATTTACAATGGGGACGAAAGAGAACATAATAGTTTTAGATCATTTGATAATAAAATTTCACAGATATTAGAGAAAATGGGTATACAAAAACCGTCAGGAACTGGAAAAACATTTGTAAGTCCTGCAAGTATAAACCAATTAACTACTAATATTGGCGGTAACAAAGATAAAACTCAACATCTCACTTGGCGAGTTCTCATGCTCACAGAATCCAGGTGTCTTTATAACGAAACGCTCTATTATCAAATTTTATCTAGCATTTTCGATCATTATACTAGAACGTCAAAAGAAAAAGGCGGTTATCCGAGAGCGTTGATAAACGAATTAATACGGTATTATAGAACCGTTGCTGTTGATTACTTGTACAAAGCAGAAGAAATAAACAAACCATGGGCTTTGAGGAATTTAAAGTTGCGGCATTCGAGAAAGTTCTGGTTTTTCAGTACTATTGCCCTATTATTAGATAGATTTGAAAAACCTGAAAAAATGGTATATGAATCTCTTTTAGAAGAGATACGTTCACCACCAGTCGAAAAATTAGCAGCACTATTATTAGGAAAAGGCAGGAAGGATATTATTACCCCTTTCGTTTTATACAATAAGTTCTTGGAAAACATTAATAATCCGATGATCCGAGAACAACTTAATGAAATTGATTACGATGCTCGCTATGAGGATAATATCTTTTCTGAGCTTAAAGAGAATTCGGATGTGTTTCATGAGGAATTAATAAAAATCTTTAATGAGTTCAAGCAAAACTGGGATGAAATGATATATGATCTTCTTATTTTGTAAATTTGTTCACGAATCGTCTCTTTCTATTGATTTAACCTATCATCCCATATTTTTATTGTGAAACATACTCGAATCTCCAAAATATTTCTCCCACGGCTCCATCAGTGGATGGTTATCCTTATCTGAGTTTATCCGGTAAGGAGAATCACCTATTCCATCTCCATCAGCATCTGTTCCATTGTAATCATCCCAGTAGTTGCCTAAATACCTCGTATATGTTTTCCCGTTGTAAGTACAAGTTATTTCTTCGGTTGAGTTCCAGATGTTGGCAGAATTAATAGAAAGAACATTGTTAAAATGATTGCCCATGAATTTATTAAGTGAAATTTTGTTATTAGAGGAATATTCAAGGTAAAATCCCCACCAATTGTTTAAGTTTGTGTTCCTAGTTAAAGTATTGTTTTTTGAAGAATCTAATCTGATGCCAAACTCATTGGAATTTAGGTTGTTATTGCTAATTGTGTTGTTTTTTGAAGAATCTAATCTGATGCCAAACTCGTTGGAATTTAGGTTGTTATTGCTAATTGTGTTATTTGACGAGGATAACAGACCTATACCCTTTTCATCGTTATTAGATACCGTATTGTTTGCTAAGGTGTTGTTGTTTGAAGAAAACAAATAGATGCCCAAACAGTTGTTTGTTGCATTGTTAGAGGAAATATTACAATTGTCAGAACCAGCAAGGCATATTCCTGCTGCATCACTTCCAGTTGCTCCAGTAATGGTAAACCCGCTTATATTCACATAATCTGCATTAACTAAGAAGACAGAGGATTCAGAAGTTACTGTCTGAATAATCGTTGAATCTGCACCGTGTTCTGATTTAATTGTTAAAGGTTTACCTACAAATATGTTCTCAGTATATGCCCCATCTCTTACCACAATCGTATCTCCCGCATTTGCAAAATCTACCGCCTCCCAAATCGTTGAAATGTTGTCGGGCACATAGATAGTCCCTGATGGTAGTTCGGGGATTATCCTGAAAAGATATTTATTCGACGAAGATGATGAACACTGGATGCGAGTGAGTAAGGAACCAGAACAGTAGCTTTTAGTTAAAGAAACACGATACCACCCGTAAGGCACTGGATTTCCATGATCATCAACCTGATTCCAGGTAAAGTTAAGCATTTCTAATGTTTCGTTATGTTTTATCGATATTTCCGTTTTCCGCGAAGCATTGAAAGGATGGTTGTATTGATAAACAGGTCTTAAGTAGTTATCAACTATGCTAAAGCCAAAATCGTAATAAGGTTTCATCTCGTATTCTTCTACTGTTTTATTGACTTCAAAGCCACAAAAAAGGCAGTTGTCACTGCATACTAAGGTCGCGTTAGGACCATTGTTTGTGATTGTCATTGTCATCTTTACAGGTTCTCCATACAGATACCTTTGCTTATCCGTTATAAAACAGACGGAAAAGTCACCGTAACGAGTATTTGCACTAACAATAGCACTACTTGTGATTAAAGCCACACTAGTTCCCACAAGCACCAAAACCATTGAAACTGCCAATATCTTCCAAAGACCGCTATTTCTCATTTTTTAATTTCTCTTTCATTCCCACCTACACGATAAAAAAGAGGCGTTAGTAATAATCCTCCACTGTAAGTAGCCAGTTGTCGACAAACATGCAAGTAACTTTAAAGCTGTAGCTACCTTTTCCTTCGTAAATGTGTTGTATGTCATCATACGGAGACCCGGGATCCCATTTCCAAGAGGCAACAGATGTCCAAAAGCCAACAGATTCACTAAAGGGACTAAAGCGACGTGCAGATGCCATAAAAAGTAGCCCGCCCGAGTTGCTGGGCTCTATTACCCATTTTACTCGCCACTCATCCCCAGTTATATTAAAAGAAGGTGTTTCCCCGCTTTCGCTACCCGAGAAGAAAACCACGAAATGCCATATCTTTTGTTCGGGCATTGGCGTGGGTGTGGGTAATGGGCGTTCGGACATTGGCGTGGGTGTGGGTAATGGACTCTGATATGTCTGCTCTCCTAAGTATACTTCCCAAGGCTCCATTAATGGGTAATTGTCGCAATCTGAAGTTATGCGATAAGGAGTATTGCCTATTCCATCTCCATCAGTGTCGCTTCCAAAGTAATCACTCCAGTAGTTGCCGAGGTGGTTTGTATAAGTTGTTTCATTGTAGCTGTAATCTATTTCTTTGGTTGAGTTCCATGTGTCAACGTAGAATCCATAAAAAGGGACGTTCTTAGCGTTGTCTATAAAGTTGTTAAGATAGATGAGGTTGTTACTTGACTGAGCTAAGAGGATGCCGCTGGCATTGTTCATGCAGGCGCTGTTTTTCGTTAGCGTGTTGTTGTTTGAATACTTGAGCTTGATGCCGATACTGTTCGAGTTAAGGGTATTCTTTGTTATCGCATTGTGGTTTGAATAGTCAAGAAGGATGCCAACGAGATTGTTCAAGAAAGCGGTATTGTTTATTAGCGTGTTGTTGTTTGAATACTTGAGCTTGATGCCGATACTGTTTGAGTTAAGGGTATTTTCCGTTAGCGTATTGTAGTTTGAAGAATTTATGAGGATGCCACTACTACCGATCTCGAAGTAGTTATAATTAGCAGTGTTGCAGGTTATCGTGTTGTAGTTTGAAGATGAAATGAAGATGCCAAAGTTGTTGTTCGAGTCGACGTTATTGCTCGTTATTGTGTTATTGCTCGAATACTTGAGGAGGAAGCCGGTGAGTATGTTCGAGTTAGCGGTGTTGTTCATAAGCGTGTTGTTATCTGAAGAGTACATGAAGAAGCCAAAAGTGTTACCAGTCGCGGTGTTATCAGAAATGTTGCAGTAGTCCACACTATTAAGATATATCCCCGCTATGTCCTCAAGGCCTGTTGCACCTTTAATCGTGAATCCACTTATGTTTACATAGTCAGCAGTTACCACAAAAACGTGGTTATTGGAATTTGCAGCCAGAACAAACGTATCTTCGGGATCCCCCAGTGATGTCCTGATCGTTAGAGGCTTACTGACATTTACATTCTCTGTGTAAGTCCCATTATAAACGATAATCGTATCACTAGGCAAAGCTATGTTCACAGCTTCTTGTATCCCTGTGAAATCCGCTCCGCCGTCATCATCCACATACCATGTCCCCGCAGATGCTGTTCCTACAAAGCACAAAAACAAAATCGCAGCACAAATAACCAAACTCACATAATTTTTACCCATCTTTTGTATCCTCCTACATTTATAGTCATGCTTAACACTATCGTAGGCATCGATTATTTATATATTTTCTGTTTTTTTTATCTATCTTCAACCGATCCAAGTGGTTCATGATGTTGTTACTGAACGATTGTCAGATAAGTAGCCACTGGAACTCAAGCCTATGGACCAGATGGACATCCCAAATCAGATGGCGGTATTGAGACTCCGGGCTTGGGGAACGGACAAGGCAGCCAATCAGGCGTGGGAGTAGCAGTAGACCGATTTACCGCTTTGCCTATTTTTATTAGCTCCGTGATATTGAACACACCGATATAGTCTTCCGAGATTCTAGTCCCACCTGTTCTCGCACCTATGTGCATAGACCCATCAAAAGAAGATTCGAACTCCATTGACGACTTAGTCGCAGTTGTATCATCCACCATAGAAGAAGCGCCGCTTATCTTCTTATGTATCGCAGTACTTTCTCTTATATTCTTAGCGCAGATGCCCTGGAACCACAAAGAAGGGAACGTTATAGCATAATCATCAGAGAAGTTAAAAGAGGTGGGCAGATATTCGGCTTCTGTAACCTTATCAAGACGATCTGAAGTAAAAATCATGTCAGAAGAATAAATTCCACTACCATGCTCTCTGACTTGCATTTGACCTGAGGCCAAATCCTTATCCATCATCATATAACCTATTCCACTCACACTTTCCTCCATTTTTTCTATTTTGCAATCGTATATGTTTAGTGTATCATCCTCTATTCTGACTTCTAAGACATAGAGTATCTCGCCGCCAACTTTTACTGTTGCTGTTTTCTTATTCTCAGCAATTGTTATTGTAGCGGTGTTTCCATTATCAGTAATGTTGATGCTCATCTCGTCAGCGGATTTGGTGATGGTTGCATTCTCTGCCCAGCCAAGATCCAGAACATCCACAAGGAATTGGATAACCTTTTCGCTATCAGTTTCAGTATCATTTCCCGGGACCCTGCTCCAGTTAAACAGATACCGGCACTCTTCTCTTTCTGCCCAAGTTATCTCAAAGGCACCAATATAATCTTCTGATGTATTTGCAGTCTTTGATACAGTGCCTATGTGTGCGGCACCGTAGAAAGAAGATTCAAATTCCATTGATGTACGATATTTCGTATCCTCTTCAAATTATAGGGTAACGCAAAAAATTCAATTATAGTGAATCATCTACGATGCTGTCATTGTTGATCGATGTCAATCAGAAACAATACCTAAAGTTTTATATATCACCTATTTCGATTAGAATACATACCTAAAAAGTAAAGGGAGATATTATGAACCGATCAGCGGTCACACAAACATTGGAAGCCCTAAATATCCGCCCTGATGAAATTGCGGATGAACGATTGGCCGAAGTCTTCCGCATCCTGCTCTTGCTCATTGAAGAATTGTGCGAAGAGAATGAAAAATTAAAAGTAGAAATCCAGAAGTTGCGAGATGCAATCAATCTCCTAAAAGGAGAGCAAACCCGACCCAACATCAAATCCTCCGGGAAGAAACCGAACAATGACATCTCTTCAGAAGAAGAAAGAAGAACTAGCAATACCTCAAAAAAGAAGAAATCAAAGGCAAAGAAGCATAAGATAAAAATAGACCGTATCGAAGTGTGCAAGGTAGATCAGAACATCTTGCCGGATGATGCAGAATTCAAAGGATACCAGGACATGGTTGTTCAGGAAATCATCATCAAAACGGATAATGTTAAATATATGAAAGAGATTTACTACTCCCCATCCCAAAATAAGACCTACATGGGAAAATTACCGCCGGAGGTTAAAGGAGATTTCGGACCCGGAGTAAAATCTATGGTTTGCACGCTCAAACATGTTGCTAACGTATCAGAGCCAAAGATACACGAGTTTTTAGACAATTTCAGGATTTTCATTTCCCCTGCTTCTATTTCACGCATTATTACAAAGAACAATGAACTTTTCCATCAGGAGAAGGCGGATATTTTCCTGGCAGGACTGCTCTCTACGGATTATCAGCAGATAGATGACACTAGCTCCAGAGTCCGTGGGCAGAACTACTATACCCAGATCGTTTGCAATCCTTATTACACCGCTTACTTCACGGCTCCTCACAAAGACCGCCTTACAGTACTCGATATATTGCGAGGTGATCCAGACGGTAAAGCAAGGAGTTATTTGTTCAATGAAGAAGCTTTCGAGCTGCTGGAAAGATTTGGGCTTTCTAAAAAACTAATTTTACAATTACGAGAGTGGGCTTCTGGTAAAATACGGGATGAAGTGCAGATGCAGCAACTGCTAGAGGCCATCTTCCCTGATCAGGGTAAGGGCAAAATCAGACGGACAAGGATTATGGAAGCGGCTGCTATTGCGGCTTATCACCAGCAAACCGACTTCCCCATTGTGGAAGTACTTTTGAGCGATGATGCACCCCAATACAAGCTGCTTACATACTTGCAAGCACTGTGCTGGGTTCACGACGGACGAAACTACAAGAAGTTGCGCCCCGTAGTGCAGGTGCACCGTGAAAAACTCGATGATTTTCGGGGCAAATACTGGGATTATTACCGTAAACTCTCGGAGTTCGGGGCAAATTCGTCCCAAGAGGAGGCGGAAGCGCTATCGGCGGAATTTGATCAATTGTTTTCCACGAAAACTGGGTATCCTACTCTGGATGAGCGGATTGCAAAGAGTAAGGCTAAAAAGTTGGAGCTACTAATGGTGTTGAAACACCCAGAGCTCCCTTTACATAACAACGATGCGGAATTGGGTGCGAGAGCACAGGTTCGCAAGCGCGACGTAAGTCTGCATACAATGACCGAAGACGGTACAAAGGCTAACGATACCTTTTTTGACGATTGGTCAGACTGCGAAGAAGTTGGGTGTGAGGGTGTATGAGTATATCTTTGATCGGGTCAGTGAGCGTTTTCGCATGCCGTCGCTTGCAGAACGGATTAGAGCAAAGAAGTTTCCGGAGAAAGACTACGATACAGGTTAGGATGAAGGCGGTTTGTTGGACGATGTATATTTTCCTGGACATATCACAAAGTGCAGTAGAATAAGGATAGTCATGTATAACTGGACAGTATGTCCTAATTGAGGCTAACTCTAAGAAGTAGTATATCTTCAAGGCAATTACCAATTAATTTGAAGAGGATACATTCCTTTGTATGACCAGAATCCATATCGATTGGTATTTCCTATGAATTGTTTGAGTGCAAGATATCGGTGATTGTGGTTGAGACTTGTAAGGTGCGAATGTTTCTTGATTTTCCTTTGGAGTGCTTGTCTCGTAATACCGAAGTGTGAGGTTAGTTGTTCCCACGTCACGACACGATGCTTCTTAAAAAATACTACAACCTCCTCTTCCGTCACTATTGGGGTTCGCATATCTGATCAATTTAATAGATATGGCTGAAGGAGTATTTATAAGTTTCACTCATTACTTATGAATGTAGAATAACACAACGAGAAAATCGCCAAACATTTATATACTTTGAGCCCCTTCAGAAATCCCTATAATAGGTTCTTCCGGTAGTACATATTCCAATTTTTCTATAAGTTTTCTTGATTTTTTAGGTATTTCTGCGAATTGTGTTTTCTCTCGGATCTTCAATAACTGGACTCTTTTGAGATATTCGATAACGTCTTGGACCGAAAAGGTATTTAGAAGCTCTTTTTCGATTAGTTTTCCGTATATCCTGTAGTAGAATTGTAGAGCGATGAAACTGACGAACAGGAAGCCTTCCAATTGTTTGTCATCACGCATATAATTTTTATCGGATTCAAGGATGTTTTTAAATACGTCGAACGCTTTTTCTATGTCAATTCGACTTTTTAAGAGCCCATAGACCTCTTGAGCCGACTTGTCGCAGGTAGTTCTTACTGCTATTGACCCTAATTTGTAGTCTTTTTCGTATACACGTGACTGGTGGCCCTCGATTTTTTTCGTGTTTTCGGCTGTTTCGTCCTTTTTTTGAAGCTGATTTATGGCCAAAATGAGCGTAAAAGTCTCTTCTGCCTTCAGTTTCTCATCAAGGAAGGTGATTATCTGCTCTTTCTCTCCTTTTTGCGTGTAATGCCAGATGTGTCTTTTATCAAACTGGAATACGCCGTCAAATTCTTTTCGGCTGCCTCTTTTGAGTATGTCGTAGTCTATTAGTGTGCTGTTTCTTTTGAGCGGTAGTATGTACTTTAGTTCCGCCGCGGAGAAAGCTTTAGCGTTGTTTTCAGAGCTAAAGCCTTTATCTCCGATGAACACGATTTCTTTCAGGTTTAACTCCTGAACTGTGGCAACTACTGAGGAAACATCTCGGATACTTCCAGGAATCATTCTAAAGAACCCCGGCTGCATTTTATCAAGCGAAAATACCAGTGCCAGATTGATTTGTGGTATGTATTCGCCCTTGTGGTTATGGCCAAGCATGGCGGCATTTACGCCCTCCGAGTACGTGAATATCTCACTCAAATCTATCGCTGCGAACTCACTACCCACTAAAAATTCTTTCATATACGCAGTCATTACATTCCTGCGTGAGCCAATATCCCGCAAAAAAGGGCCTAAAAATTTGGTTGAGGTCCTTACATCCGGCAGAACTTCTGAGAGATAGGAATTCTGATAATAGAACCCAAATCGTTTCAAAGGAGTCTGTTCAAGAAGCCGGAGAGCAGAAAACACAAAGAGTTCCTTATACTCCTGCGGATAATGCCTTTTTAGGCTCTCTTCTATACCCGCGGCGATTGACCTCAGATAACCTGACGCCCCGTACTCCTTAACAGTCACCTGCTTAAAAGCCGCAAGGAGCTGTTTTTGCTTCGGTGGAACGATACCTTCCTTTGTTATCTTGCCGAGATACTCGCCGGTAATTTTCCGCGATCTCTTAAGCTTCTTATCCCAAACGCTACGGACCTTGCAGAGATAGAAATTGTCACCTCGCCTGTGAATCTCTGTACCTTTCTTCCTTTGCACCAGGACCCAATCCGGAAT
>Ga0255375_10120_pt2 | contig 10891 bp, 14 predicted proteins | sample ANMaggSeSYBR01H3_FD_182090 | JGI IMG/M metagenome (GOLD analysis project Ga0255375, IMG submission 182090) | Sediment cell enrichment communities from methane seep in Santa Monica Basin, California, United Staets - ANME aggregate JGI... | ecosystem: Environmental > Aquatic > Marine > Cold seeps >... | reverse complement strand
ACAATCTGTCGGGTGGAGTGGGGGTTATATGGTGTTTTTATTGAGTGCTTATTCTATTTTCCATTCTAACAATTTCAGTATACCTCTGTTTGAAAAACCACCGATACTATCACGTTCCTCTTTTTCAATATACTCAAAGTAAATCGTCACCCTTTTCCCAATAAATCCAATCCCCCCAATTGTTCCATTAACTACTAAATCTAATTTGTAAATTCCTTCATTTTTCCAATTCGTATCAGTGTTTTCATGAAACAAAAAATAAATACCATAAGCATTAGTTCGCCTTTCGACAAGATTGACTGTTCCATCAAGGCCAGCTAAGATTTCTTTTGTGCCGTTTTCAGAGCCGCCTGACCACGAAAACAGGTTTGAATATTGCGAAATTTCCCTCTTTATGTTTTTGTGGGCTTTATTGAATATCCCATGAATTTCTACTCTGCAATTGACTGCCTTATTTTCATTGTTCGTTATACCGATAATAATATTAGAGTTGCCACCGGGGATTTTTTCCTGCGGGACAATGGTTAAATCAACTTCCTTTGAATTGTTTTCATCCTGTTGGTTTGGGATAGTGTGAATATTTATCGTATCTGCTGTTAAACCACCAGATTGCTTTATTGATTGAACACCAATGTTTAGTTCATCAGGAGTGGTTGCCTTCTTTTCCTCTCTATTCTTTTTAACAGCTTTTATAATTGCTATTGACCCAAACAACAAAAAAAGTATTAGCGTAACAGCAAAGAGATAATTGGGTTTGAAAAAACCGAAAGTAAATAACTGAGTCGCGATCTCATAGGCGCTGTATATTGCACTTGCGAAGGCAACAGTGACTACCCACCAATCTTTTATAGCTATCCAGATTTTCTCCATATAAGCAGTCTACCTTCTTATTTTTCTGAGTGAAACCACATAGCGGATAAGTTCACCCGCCTAAGATAACTTGAATATACTTATGCCGGCGGTCAACAAAGGTCGTGTGGAGCGTGGGTTATCCAGCACTTCATTATAATATTTATAATTATTGTCTACTACCAATTCTTATTGTCAATGTATCCGGATTGAATTCTTGACCTTTAATTGGCTTAGAGAAAATGGCTTGATTTACACCATTTATTTTATATCCCGATTTTGCTAAATATTCTTTTATCTCCGATGCAAAACTAAAAGACTCCGAATCTCCCATAACGCATGTGATAGTCACGACTTCTGATTTATCAGTAAGGAATTCTAGTAGTTGTGATCGCATTGTTGATGATAAACTTCGTGGTTTCGGACCAATATTTACAATTCCAGCTGTGATTCCACCCTTCTGTTGGCTGCTAGAAACATAAAAAATCTGATTTTGTTCACCTTCCACGTCAATTCGTTTATTTAAGTTTTCATGGACCCATACTTCATGTTCTGATTTCCATTTCTCTAATTTCGAAGCTGGAAAATCTATTCCATTGTTCTTATCAATCATCTCTGCGCAGTTATTACACAAGAAGACACCATTTTTAATTGATTTTCTTTCTTCAGTGGTTAAATCTAGGTTGTATCTTGGTCCCCCTTCAGAAGCGGCAGTGATATGAGCGGCGATACCAGTGTAAATATATTTATCCTCGTCTTGTGGTGATGGGGCAATGGTTAGTGATCTACATTCTGGATTTGAGCAGATAAATGCTGCTCTTCTAGCTAATGTGTCTATTGTTGATTTCCTGAAATCATCTCTGTTATTTGACATTATTAGTCCAATTTTGTTTAGATTGCTGGCTAACGGATGAGCTCACCTGCACCCGAGTGGGCCAAAGTTGATTATAAAACCAAAACCAATAAGAAGGGAAAACGGTCAAAACCAGGCCGTGGCAGGCTTTCGGGTGCTGCAGGGTTTAGCTTTTGGCATGTTAGTTCCATAACAAATACTCTTTCGCTTTGCCTATAGCAAACTTTACATCTTCATTCTTTATTTCGTCAAAAACATCATACCAACCCATGGCAAAAGTTATTCTTTTGTAAATATCACCAACAATGTGATATAGATTGGTGGTTAAATCTCTTTCGGTTTTCTCTAATTTGATCGTTAAGCTGTCATCGAATGGAGATCCCTCTAGAAAATGTCGATCATGTCGAGTACCCCATTTGAAGAATTTTATACCTTGAATACTTTCCAATTTCATTTGAATGTAAAGAATACCTTTATAACCTATCTCTTCATAATAATTTTGTGCATAAGTTAAGTAGAATAATATCCAACCAAGCAATTTTGATCCATTGATTATTAAATCATCATTATATAATTCAGAAATTCCCATTGCGTAATAGACCATTCCATAAATATCAACTTCAAGATAAGAGAACTCAACACCTCGCGGATCTGAAAAATAGAATCCTTCATGTTGGCTTTGTGCAAAACCAGAAGGTATTTTTACCTGTCTTGCATCAATCTTTGATTCAGATATAAATTCCTTCAATTTTGACTCGTCTACAATATTTGAATAAATCATGCTAGGAATGATGCTAAAAGACAATAATGAATTCATTGTCTTCTTATCATCGGAATTAGCATCAAAGTTTACAGAGATGTGAGAATCAAATCTATTTGACGCTCTTATCAATAGACTATTACGTTTTTCAATATATCTTTTTCTTGATTCTGATAAATGAATAATTTCATTATATGTGGCTAGTTCTGGAGTAAATTTTTGGCTAAACTCGTCGGTTCGAATAAAACAACCTTTCCTGCCATTAATGAAATGAGGAGTAATATAGCTTTGATTGATATGAATTACATAGCAATATTTTGAATTGGAAAGGAGAATTGGATCGGAAACGCTGACTGAAAGAGGAGGATGGATATTATCAAAACACCATTGTGTGATCTTTTGTTTGTATCCTGGAATTTCATCTACTCCCTTCACCTCGGAAGCAATACCTTTACCGTCTTCTTCGATGCCAATAATAATATACCCACCAAAAGTATTGGCAAATGAAGTAACTTTTTTTAATATCTGTTCTTTGCTGGGTTCGTCTCTCTTGAACTCAAGACGTACATTTTCCACTGTTTTGCTAGAAATTAGTTTTTGGAGATCTTCTTCATTTATATTAACCAGGCTTTTATTAAAAATAGACATCTTTTCTCCAACATTGATACTAATCTTTAATAAAAAAAGCTAACGTTAATTATCGTGCAACTGCGAGACACGCACTTAGGTGTTATAACGCAATTGTTATCACGAACTGTATATCTGAATTATATAGGAAGTCAAGCTACAAAATGAAAATCAAGCCACCAAACCAGTTGATTTGGAGACTCTCTGGTGCAATCCTGGTGCAATTAATTGGAAAATTACCTTGCTTTGATACCTAAACAGGGATTTGCTGCTTAGATTTACCCTCTAAACAGGGGAAAAAGAGGGGATAAAAATGCTGGCGGCTGACATTCGATCAGGCTGCTGGATTACTGACAATAACAAAAGAAATATAATTTATGGATCTTTGACGGATCTTACATTTTGTATCTTCCAGGCTATGGCAGGGTGCTTAGCAAGCCTACTGGCGATGGCTTTGTCCTCAGGAAATAACAGACTCAACTCCAAGTTGCCTTTGTGAACCCTAGTAATATACTCCCGCTCATGATCTTCGAGTACCAGAATAGAATCTAACACCCCAACAGCTTGATCGATTATTACTTCCACTGCTGTTGGATCATTCTTGCTCAGCATAGGAATTAGATCATTTTCAATAGATCTGGTGGTAATTTGTTCTTTAATTCTCTTGATTGAATATTCATATAGCGGATGGGGAAGGATTACAGACAAGGCGATAAAATGAGCTCGAAAGCGTTGGGAATTAAGAATATCCGGAGTTATCAATGGAAGCCGGCCTACATCCCAGATATCGCGAATAGCTGCTCGATCTATAGAAGCCAAGAGTTTACCAATCAGAAGCTCTGTTTTACTTACCATCAAGATCTTGGGAAGGGTGATTTCTCCGGGCTGCCAAAGCTTTCTTTTTATTAGCTTTGATAATGGCAAACGGAAAAGGTAATTGAGGTCAACTTCAATGCGTTCAGTGGTTCCAAATACAGATCGATATGAGCAATATATCTTTCTTCCAGCAAATGCATCAGCTGATTGTTGCACTCGAAAGCCTTTCTTTTCAGCCAGTTCGCATATAGCAGCCTCGTACCTAGGACGATCTTGAAGCATAGCATTCCGGTCAAGCTGGGCAATATAGTTGAAATCTAAATCAACCGACAGCCTGCTGGGTGGGCCAAAGCCAAGGTTCAACGCCGTGCCGCCTTTTAAGGCTAGAGTTTCTTTTAAGAGAGGGTGGCGTGATATGTCCCGGGCAAGAGCACCAAGCTTGACTACCTTTTCAAGGATTGTTTGCTGGTAACCTGTTTCTGCGGCAGCTTGTTCAAGGAATTTACGGCTAGGTTGCATAGTTCTCTGCCAGGGATAAAAACTTGTCTGGGATGATGAGATTCCAGCGTTCTAACAATTGCCCTCCACGCTGGCTTCGCAACAGATAAGTTGGGGATAGAGGCTTGTATATTTCCAGGCGAGCAAGGTAGCTATCAGGGACGTGGAAGGATTTTTGAAAATTTTCCAGAAACCATCCAACGGCTGACCACAATCTTAGAGAATCATATTTGTGCAGTATCTTTTCTAGTAGATCCAGGTCCAGGACAGAAAACCCGCTCGCTGATTGAAGCAGTTCCTCCACTCCTCCAGCATATTGGGGATTTCGAAATCCTTCTACCAATGTTCGCTCTTCACCTGTCGTGGTTAACCACTTTCCCTGCCGCTCAACTTTGCGAGTACCAATTTTCAAGGCATTGTTTGAGAAGAGGATTTTTGGATGTGAGAGAAATTTTATTTTAATCTCTCCCAGTTGAATTTCCCTGCGAGGAGATCGGACAAATATGGTGTGAATGTTCCAGGTAGAGTGTGCGGCTCCCAGGAGTTCCAAGGCGCTGTGATATGCGAACACACATTCCGGGCGAGACGCTGCAGCTACAAGGAAAGAGTCTGGATAAAAATTATCAGGCGAAACGTTTGGAGGGACGACAGCATAAATTTCTCGAACTACACCCTTTAGTTTGCCCGAATCCAGATGATATTTTAAACGCTCAATAGTCCCAGCTCTTCCACCAGGAGGTGCCAGGAAATCCACAGCCTCCTCTAATGAGAAGACAGGATGTGTGTCAAAGAACTGATCTGTCGCTTTACGTTTCATGTAGTTATGGGGGATATTATCCCCCATAACTACTGTAAATGTCAAGTGATTGGTATATTTAATCAGGATAAGAAGTATTTAGATTCGATTGAGTTTTCTTTTGATAGCTTCCAGCGATACTGGATGATAATCCCAGCAATCCACGCCAACATCCAAGCTGTTTTCTAATGGTGGTAAATTGCCATGTGAATGACCGTAAAGATGCCAGCTGCCGTAATGGGACCTGTCCCAGACTCTGAGAGAGTAATGACATAAGACGATTAATTGCGATTGACCAGAATCGGGTAGGGGGATCTTGATGGTCAGCAGTGGGGGGAGTATAACGACCGGATGTCCAGATCCTGAAATGTAGTTGGATTTTTCTAACCAGCGATGGTCATGCCCGCCAGGGATTACATGAATCTTACCATTCAGGCGTTGGAAATAATCCTCTGTCGGCTTTATTCCAAGCAGCGTGAAATCCCCCAGGTGATACATTAGATCATCAGAGCTAACTGATTGGTTCCAGTTTTCAATCAGAGATTCATCCATATCGTCAGCGGAGGAGAATGGACGTTGATTGTAGCGGATCACGTTTACGTGTCCGAAGTGGGTGTCGGCGGTGAACCAGATCTTCATAGTTATATTATCCTGCAGCTATTTAGGAACTGCCAGGTTGAATTTGTAGACTAATTTCTCACGTCGAGGAAGTTATTCCTTAAATAGTTTTCACTGGAAGTGAAAAGAATCAAGGAAAAGTTTTCAGCGGGAATAATAACTTTCCTTGAATGTAAATGGGTATTTTATCAGGATTTGAGATTAATAGATTGGTTGTCAGGCAAACTCAATCCGTAAACGTTTATCCAGAGCGTGTGCTGCGTTCTCTAAAGTTTGCAGGGTGACCGAGTTGCCGGATGGATCTAACAGGCGGTTGAGGGATGCTCGGCTAGTGTTCATGCGAGTTGCCATTTCGGTTTTGGTTAAACCCTGTTCGTCCATAAACTTCGTAACCTGGTAAGCGATTACTCGTTTGATCGCGGCTGTTTCAGTATCAGTGAGAATGCCATGTTCTGCCAAGAAATCGTCAAAGTCACTGCCTATGTGCTTTTTATTCATTATCTAACCTCTTAAGTCTGCTAATCTCTTTTTCGCTATATCTAAATATTTTTGTGGCAGTTTCTGTGTCTTCTTTATCAAGCCATGAAGTAATACTATTGTAGATCCTTCTACAGTAAAAATGACCCTGGCTATTTGTTATGTAAGCTTGACCGGACCTCCCAAAGGTCTTTGGATACTTTTCGGGAAACGGGCATTCCTATCGGCCAACCAAATTGGACTGTTTTAATATCTTCACCAATCGTTTTCTTTTCCTCTTGCGATAATGACAATAATCACTCTCTTGCAAGCTCATTGCCAGTGTCGGTTTTGTAGAATTTCACCTGGAGGCGAGGGATATTGGCCACAACGGAAGTGTATCAAAAATGATACGTTGAGTCAACGGGAAATACCATGAAATCACGGATATCAACTCCGAATTATCATTGTAAAAATGGCACATTTTGGGATTTTCGGTGCAGTTTAGGTGCAATTAATTGGGGATGGATGAAATCCAGGTCAAAAACACCTGGATTTTTTGTTTTAAGAACAAATTTCACCCTCTGATAGTGAGGAAACCCACACAAAAAATGGCTGGCGTCTGATAAACAGTCAGGAGAATTGGCAGGGTCTCTATGAAGTAATGGAGCAGGCAGGTGGCTTTATATGGTAGCTAAGAAATCAACTGGTTTAAGAACTGGGAGAAGTGGGGGTTGGTAATCGGAGATGTCCCGGGTGAGCAAACACTCCGCTTTGCATTGCAGGGCGGAAATCATTTGGACAGCATCTTCGAAATCCTTGTAATCAAGATTAAGGGCCTGATCAATAGTGCTTTGATTAACTGGAGCAATTTTCAGAAATTGCAATAAATTGGTAATATTAGCCCGGGCTTCAGCAGAAGATTTATCTTTCTGGATAAGGTAAAAGAGGGTAGTGATGCTGTGCGCGGCGATAAATCCTTCGATAAATCCTGTCTCAACTCTCGCCAGTAAATGCGCCGACGCTTCATAAAATGGCTCACGTTTTTGTAAAACATCCAAAATGATATTGAGATCAATAAAAACAACAGGTTTAGCTGCCATATTTCTCAACCAGGTGTTTTTTGTGATCTTCGCCGCTAACTTGCTGGGATAATGTGCCGCTTAATCGACGGGTAATAGGCGCATTGGCGGGTAATTCCTGATCAGGAATGCGACGAAGATAAGTCTCTACGAGGGAAGTCATAGTCGTGTTCTTCTCTTTTGCATACTGCTTGAAGTTTTCGAGCACTTCTTGAGGGATGCGTACGGTTAGTTTTGGTTTTTGCATATCAACTCTCCTGCCGTACATAATAAACCAATTATGTACGGCTGTCAAGTATTGCTTTTGATGGGTTTGGCGCGTTTGACAGGAGGTCAGGTATGGGTCTGACGCATTGCACTCCCATAATAGGTTTTCCATGGCTGAGTAAAGCGTTACTGTTAAGGAAAGCAAAATCCATATAAAGGTTGACATGAAGAGTTCTCGTTAGCGAGGGTGTGTGATTATGGTGTTAGCAGACGTAAACTAACTACGGAAATTGAATAATTTCACTTGCGGCTTTCACTAAATCTTCGTAAGATAAGAAACCGTGATATGAGTCACCAAGTTTCTTGTGAAGTATTTCTTTGCCGTGCACACCAGCAAACTCGGACTTGTCACCCGGTGAACCGATCCTCACAGAAAGAAACCCCCAGCGATAACGAACATAGATACTTCGGCCATCATCTGAGTAGCCTTCCCACTGAGAAGGACACGCTTCACACGTTTGCTCAATTTCTTTCACTACTATCATCTAGTTTCCTTATTTTTTCCTGCGAACGGATGAGCTTACTCGCAGCCGGGTCTTTCTAACTCGGTACCTCATCCCCAGTCAGTCTTCTATCCTTAACTGGCTGTCAGGAGGCAAGGAGAAAACACTGCAGAGTAATGTACGCCAGCATCAAGGTCTTGGAGCAATGAGCAATATTAGAATAATACCCATGGATAAAATAGCAGTACCTTTCCAGAGAATTTGATTTCCTGTCTAGGATTAAGCTATTTCAAGGAATACTTCAGGATGTTGTTCTGCGATTCGTAATAGTGATTTTGCCGGGCCGCTTGGCTCCCGTCTGTCTTGCTCCCAATCCTGGACCGTGCGCACACTTACGCCCATCAAGCCGGCAAATGCTGATTGTGACAGATTCAACCTGGCGCGGATTTCTTTCGGATGCGAAGGTTCGCTTAGCACTCGCGTTACGAGATGAGCTTTACCTTCTTTGAAAGCTTTGATTTCTTTAATGCCATCCAATATTTCTATGCTAATATTCCTGTCAGTCATTTTTGATTTCCTCTGCGATTTTCCTCAATATGGGCCCCGGGATAGTTTCTTGTTCGCTTTTTGCATAAACGGTTAGCAACCATATCTCTTCTTCACTAACCTTCCAATAATAGATCACTCGTATGCCGCCACTTTTCCCTTTGCCTTTTATGGCTCAGCGGATCTTTCTTACGCCGCCTGACCCAGGAAAATTTTTGCCGATTTCTGGATGACGAAACGAATACACATGTAATCCCAAATATTCATCTTCACTCAAATAGTCGTTAACCAGATTGGTAAACAGTGATGTCTCGATGAATTCCATATGCAATATTATACGGCAAGGCCGTATATGACACAAGGGGTATTTTAGTTAGCTTGAACCACCTCAACTAAGAAGAGAGAGAGGATAGTCATGGAAGAAATGAGCAGCTGCTTTACGGCTTGTGTAGATTTTGGGGATAAAACCCCCCGTATCTACACATAATGTCAAGTAAGTCAGGGATGAATTTCTTGAGGCTGTTTGTGAAAAGAAGACGACCTTGTAAGAAATGATTGTCTTTCAATCAACCAACTTGCTAGCAATAGTGTCCAGCGAAACTGGGCGATAATTCCAGCAATCCACTCCCACATCCAGGCTGTTTTCCAGTGGGGGAAGATTGCCGTGGGAATGGCCGTAAAGGTGCCAGCTGCCGTAATGGGATCGATCCCAGACCCGCAGGGAGTAATGGCACAGCACAAGCGGTTGCGGTTGGCCAAAATCCGGCAAGGAGACCTTGATGGTCTTCAGCGGGGGTAGGATTACAACCGGATGGTCCGATCTCGAATGGTAGGTGCCCTTCCCGAGCCAGCGGTGATCGTGCCCGCCGGGGACGACGTGGATCCTACCATTGAGGTGTTGGAAATAATCCTTGGCCTGTTTCTTTCCAAGGAGCGTGAAATCTCCCAGATGATAGATGATATCGTTAGGATTAACTGATTGATTCCAGTTCTCAGTCAACTTTTCGTCCATTTCGGCCGCCGAAGAGTAAGGGCGATTGCAGAATCGGATTACGTTATCGTGGCCAAAGTGTGTATCAGCGGTGAAGAAGATGGTCATAGTTAGTAATTATCTCAGGGTTATCTGTTAGGAAGGGGGATAGATAATATTCAATAACGTTTTTCATTTAGTCATCAGAATCCAGATCTTCCAGCAGTTCTTCTATGGTATCAAACGTTTTCATATCGCTTTGGTCCTCGTCATCTTCATGGATTTCTGTAATGAAGTCATCAGGAGTCAATGTCAGGAAGGGCAGCCCATGTTGAGTTACTACCTGTTGATAAAAAAGCGTTATGGCCTGGGAAGTAGATAATCCCAGTTTCTTAAAAACTCTTTCGGCCCCTTTCTTAGTTTCAGGGTCAATTCTGATCGAGATTCTCACTTTTTTCGCCTTCATTTCCAATCCTTTGCTTGCTAATCGCTAATCGCATTTCTTTAAACACGTTGGGTTGTTGTTAGTCTCTCTCAAGCCTGGGCAGCAGCACCGCTTGAACCAGCACGCTGTCGCTGTCTCCATCAACTACTAGCTGAAACTCACCGTCATAATAGGGATTGTCAGGTTTGTGTACCAGTTCCCTGAGTGCTGGCTGCTGGATATTCTCATAACCGTTTTCGTACCCGCTGGTAAGAACGGGGGCATCTGGGGGGAAAGTTCTTAGTATCTCGATTAACTCGGTTACTGTGTAGTGGATTATCTGTTCTTCGTTCATCATTCTTTCCTTAGGTAAAAGGTGTTGTTACTTGTAGATTATCCAATATGTCTTGGATCTATGCCAGGGGGATATCAAGGAAGATGAATAGAAATGTTTTCACTAGTACTGAAACCCATTAAGTAGAGCCAGTTAAATCTTGGGAGATATTCCGGTTTGTTGAAAAGAGAATTTGATATCTTCAAAGGATTATGTCACGATTTCAAGCAAACTCAATCCGTAAACGTTTATTCAGAGCGTGCGCTGCGTTCTCTAAAGTTTGCAGGGTGACTGAGCTGCTGGATGGATCTAACAGGCGGTTGAGGGATGCCCGACTTGTATTCATGCGGGTTGCCATTTCGGTTTTGGTTAAACCCTGTTCGTCCATTAACTTCGTAACCTGGTAAGCGATTACTCGTTTGATCGCGGCTGTTTCAGTATCAGTGAGAATGCCATGTTCTGCCAAGAAATCGTCAAAGTCACTGCCTATGTGCTTTTTATTCATTATCTAACCTCTTAAGTCTGCTAATCTCTTTTTCGCTATATCTAAAT
>Ga0255375_10196_pt1 | contig 10916 bp, 8 predicted proteins | sample ANMaggSeSYBR01H3_FD_182090 | JGI IMG/M metagenome (GOLD analysis project Ga0255375, IMG submission 182090) | Sediment cell enrichment communities from methane seep in Santa Monica Basin, California, United Staets - ANME aggregate JGI... | ecosystem: Environmental > Aquatic > Marine > Cold seeps >... | reverse complement strand
CACCATCCTGGGTGATATTTATACTGCTCAGAATGGACAGGTTATCGCTGACTCATCATATCTCTATTTTCCACAGGAATACTTTTACCAGAGAAATATTTTTATAACGGATACCTCATCCGTGGAAATTCACAACTCCACCTTGGATTTTGGGGGGTTGGTGCATAATTTCGCAACAGTTCATTCAGGTTTGCTGTTGTTTGATCATGTTACAAAACCCGATTTTTCAACCATTGCAATGTATCATCAATCAAGTATAGTAATCGACTCCATTGATGTTGCCGGGGAGTTTATTGTAGCAGACAGTGTAAGCCTTGAAATAGATCGCGCTAATACTGCTCTGTTGTGGCATCAGTTCGGTGAAGAAGCGGAAATTGATGTATCGTTTCCTGATGGAGATGATGTGGAATCGTATAGTTTTAATAGATCTGAACCAGGTGTGACCGGAGTTGAGTATGATATCCAAATCACTAATTGCAAAGATGTGATGTGGGGATTGATGCCATCAAACGGGTCGGATGTGACTATAACTGATTCTGATCTGCGAACCATCGGATTCTGGTTTGAAGGAAGTGATTCATCGGATGTAAGCGGCCTGGTGAACAATAACCATTACGATAATTTTACTGCACCAATGGAAGACAGATATTTTCATCTCAATAATTGCGATGTGATGACCTGGAGCGTTTATACATTTGACACCGTAGTGGTTGATATACAAGGTTGCATTTTAGGAGAGATCGGCGTAATGGGGCAATCGGTCGTCAATGCTTATAATTCATTTATTGACGGGAGTGGGGGGTACATTTTTACAACCGACACAACATTTACAGTAATTGGTTTTTCTTCACTTGCATCTTCTTTGCGAAGCGGTGGGGATAGCTTTTTGATATTTGCTTATTCAAACATGATGAACGGTCTGGTTCAGGCATTGGAGAATTCGGTGCTGATGCTGATACAGTCTTCAACCTCCGAAGCACCAACATATGATCCGGGCTCGGTGGTATGGATGGCAAATATTACCTCTCCCAGCGCTGGCTTTGTCAATTCGGTAGAACCCATATATGGATCAGCATGGATTGATAAAGGAGTTGATAGTGAACTGATGGATTTTGGCCATTATAAAATGTATTACCAAAGGGCTGATGACACAACCACCTGGTATATGATTGGAACCCAAATGGAAACAGAGGTGAGGGATGATGTACTTGTTGACTGGGATACACAAGGCCTTGAACCGGGTGCCTATTTCCTGAAGCTTAACCTGACCGACAATTGGGACAATACCATGACAGCTACTAAACCATTCACCCTGCTGCCTGAGATTTTAGATGTGCACAACATCAAACTGACTGTTCATGAAGTAAAAATATATCCTAATCCATTTTCCGATCAAATAAGCTGTGAATTTTTTAATTTGAAAAGCGGAGATGTTGTATTGAAGATATTTAACAGTATGGGTAAAGAAATGGTTTCAATAACAGAAAAAACGTCCTCTTCAGATGTTTCCATGATTAGTGTAGATGGCAACAGGTTTCCCCCTGGAATTTACTACTACAGGCTGGAGCATGAAAATACTACCTTTACAGGAAAGTTGATCAAGTATTAAACGGAAATTTACATTTTTACAAAAAGAATAATCATGGACTATTTTAAAAAAACGATATTACCAATTCTTTTGGCAGGTATATGGATTAATATTTCTGAAACGCTCAGGTGGCTGTTTCTCGTGCAACCTTACTGGCTCGAATTCCACCAGAAGCTTGGAATTGAGTTACCCGAAGAACCCATTAACATGATTATTTGGATGATATGGGGATTTATCTTTGCTACTACAATATTTATTCTCTCAAGGAAATTCAATTTATGGCAAACAACATTTTTATCATGGTTTTTGTTTTTGCCATTGTTGTGGATTGTACTTTGGAATCTGGGTTTGCTACCAGAAGGTGTTGTGCTTATTGCCGCCCCTTTGGGTTTACTTGAGGCTTTTGTTGCAGCTTGGATTTGTCAGAAAATGTCCCCCCGGAAGAGTTGAAATGGAGTAAACTAAAAATCTTTTACTATTGAAATTCCACAAATGAAATTAGTTGATTGGCTAAACAAACCCTATCCTTTTGTAGCAGAAATAAAAAACAAATTTCTGATCTCCTTTTCATTTGGGCTTTTTATTTATTTGTTTCTACTTATTTTCCAACCGTTTGACATTGATGAAATTATTGGAAGCAAGTCCATTTACCTGCTTGGTTTTGGAATAATCACAATACTTGTATTATTGTTCAATTATTCGGCATTGCCTGCAATATTTCCGAAATTTTTCGACCTGGATAAATGGAAAATCAAAAACCAGATCGTGTTTATCCTGGTGGTTATTGCAGAAATTGCACTTCTTAACTTCCTTTACAATTCATATGTGGGATATGGCAACCCGCAGCAACACAGCCTTATCTACTTTGTTTTGATTACAGTTTCTGTTGGTTTCATTCCCGTTATAATGTTGGTATTTATTACGGAATTATTTTTAAGTAAGAAACATCAAAAAACAGCTTTAGAAATAAACTCAAAAATTCAGTTTGAAAAAGCATCCAACAAAATTGATAATGGTTCTGCTATTGAAATTATATCAGAATCGAAAAGTGAGCATTTTACGATAAGTGAAAGCGACTTGGTTTTTATAAAATCAGAAGATAATTACTGCAAGGTGTATTTCCGGACAAAGGGTGAGATCAAAAATCAACTTTTGCGCATTACACTTAAAAATATTGAAGCGCAACTGAAACCCTTTCAGGATATTATCAGAAACCACCGCTCCTATATTGTAAATAAAAAGCAAATTTTAAAAATCTCGGGTAACGCCAGGGCATATTACCTGCATTTTGATGGTTGTGAAGAAACTGTGCCCATTTCGAGGAGTTTTCCAAAGGAACAGCTTTTGTAGTTTGAGACAATAGCAACTCCAAATCCCAGACTCCAGACTCCCCTTCCCATTCATCCCAATAAATTCCCATTTACCATTATAGTTTCCCATTCGTACCAAACACACCCGGTTTGCCACAATAATTTGATGCATAAGCTTTGGCGGTAGTATGTTTGCAACAAATCAATTATTAAACAAAATTTTATGGACATGAAAAAAATAGTATTTCTAATCGCAGTCTTGTTTTTGGGCATAAATCTTTCGGCTCAAACCGGACAGGTTGATGTAACAGTTACCGGTATTAATGTTAAAAAAGGGGGTATCGTAAAAGTTGGGGTTTATAAAAAAGATGGCTTCCCAATAATAGATAAAGAGGTTATTGGAGAAGACATAGAGGTAACAGGTGATAAAATAAGTATTTCATTAAAAAACATACCTGTCGGTACCTATGCAATTGCAGTTATCCAGGATAAAAATTCTGATGGTGAGCACAACACCAATTTATTTGGTTCTCCCACTGAGCCTTATGGATTTTCGAAAAATGTGTATGGAAGATTTGGCCCTCCTGATTTTGAAGATGTCTCTGTCAATATTGAAAATGGAAGAACACTTTCACTAACTATAAATTTAGAGTAGGATGAAAGTATTAAGAATAATCACCAAAATAATACCTTTTGTTGCAGTAATAACCCTTAATATTTTTGCCATAGGTTCAGGGTTCAGATTGTATCTTGTGCAGCCAATTGCAATAATTGTAGCAGTCATCCTAATTGCAAATTTAATCCTGGCATATAGCATCAAGGTGAAGGATCATTTTTCTATTGGAGTTTCTGCTATTGGTATTTTAGGTGTGGTTTCAATCTTTGTATTGCCCTCATTGGGACAATTTTACATCGAAAATGTTATCGCAGGTTTATATATCGGATTATTCTTAGTGGCTATTCTTCCTCCCTTATTTAGAATAAAACCTTTTACTGTTGATATTTCAAAGGGTGCATTCCCCGAAGTAATTGTTAAATCAGACCTTTTCCGAAAGGTGAACAATATCATGAGTTATGTTTGGGCGTGTTTGTTTTTAGTTGCAATAATTCTGACCATAATCCCATATTCAGAAGACAGCGGAATGCAAATTATTCTGTCAACGCTTATTCCGGCTATTCCATTATTAGGAATTGGACTACCAGCTACTAAATTATTACCGTCCTGGTTAAATCAAAGGGTTTCATCAAAACGAATGATTTTTACTTCCTTAGCAGAGGCTTCAGAAGCCATGCCTTTTGGGTTAAATAAGAAGTTGTCAAAAGGCATTGACACGGTTATACAGTTTGAATTAACAGGAGAGGAACCCGGAATTGCTCATCTGGTAATTAAGGAACAGAAATGTGAATTTGTTCAGGAGCCACACCCAAACCCGACAACTATTATTAAATCTGATTCTAAACTCTGGTTAGATATCACAAACAACATTGTTTCGGGCGATGATGCCTTTATCAATGATTTATATACTGTTGAGGGTGATGCTTCTATTTTACTGATTTTTGGAGATTTGTTTGCGCCTGTGAATGAAGTGGATGTTGCTGAATACCATCCCCGTGAGATGAATTACAATTACAAAAACTTTGGACCGAATAAGATCAAGAATATTGTTGTTTTAGATGGGGGACCGAGAAATGCGAAGTACAGCAAAACAACATTCATGGTCGATAATTTTATTGAAGGGGCAAAACATGCCGGTGCCAATGTTGAGACTTTCAAATTGAAGAATTATGAAATTAACCATTGCACAGGATGCTACACCTGCTGGACAAAAACACCCGGCGAATGTATCTTTAAAGATGACATGACCATGTTGCGAAAAAAGTACAGAGAGGCTGATTTAGTGGTATTTGCATCGCCATTATACATTTTTAATGTAACTGGGATTATGAAGGATTTCATGGACAGACTTTTACCAATAATGAAGCCTTATATGTTATTGGATGAACAAGGCTACATTAAACATCCCGACAGATTCCCGGAAAGTGGAGAGCAAGGATTTGTAGTTTTTAGTGCGGCAGGTTTCCCTGATATTGATCATAATTTTGATGGTTTGGAAGCCATGTACCGCATGTGGGATTCGCATAACGAGAATATGCATTTAATGGGCGAGTTTTTTATGACTGCAGCCGAAGTAATTGTCCAGACGGTATTCTCTCAAAGAAACCATAGTATTAAAATTGCCTGTCAGAAGGCTGGGGAGCAGCTTGTTAAAGAAGGGAAGATTGATAAAGAATTTATGCAACTGGTATCTTTTCCGGGAGTTACAAAGAAAAGGTTTCAGCACCAGGCTGATGGCTTTTGGGAAACACTGGACGGCAAAGCAAGATACTTAACAGAAGTGCCAAAGATTGAGGTTGTTGAGTGAAATTGACGACCTGCAATCGATTACACGGACTACCCTCAATTGACCGCCTGGACATCCTTTGGGTCAATTTAAAACATAGGATAAAACCCTAAAAGAATCACTAAATATGGGTATTGCAGGAACTCATAAAACAGTTTAGTTTTGCAGCTGTTTTAATCGTGTAATATGAAGATCGAAAAACCTCTAATCGGAATTATAGCTTTTTTAATTGTATTGTTTACAATGCCACTTGGCCATGCAGCCATGATCATTATGGAGAAATCTTTTGGTCATGAATACATATATCAGGCTGCCGTTATTATGGGTATAATAGGTTTTGGCTTAGTTGTTTGGGGGACGATCATCAACAAAGAAGCAAACTCAACTTTTCTTGGCCTCTTTGGCGGTTTATTTATCTGGACAGGCTGGATTGAATTCGCTTATGTATACTATGCCAACAGATTTGGAGTAGAACCGCTCATTGTAAATGGAGAAGTAGTTACAAAGCCCGAATATCTGATTATGCCATCATCCATTGGTTTTTGGGCCATAATAATGATGTTTTATTTCCTGAGTTCAAAATCGGGCTGTAAATTTTTTAACTGGTTTCAGCAAAAACTAAAGATCCGTAATGCTGTAAAATTGCAACCGGTATTGCATAATTTTACAATGACCACTATGATGGAGTTAATTGCCCTGCTTTGGACTTTTTACCTGGTATTATTATTTGCTTATGATTCCAACTTCTTTGGCGATCGTCATCCTGTAACTTATATTATTGCTTTTGGTTCATTGCTCTGGTCAGGGTATTTGTTCATTAAACTTATGAGAATCACTAAAATGGGATATGCTATCCGGTATGCTATTCCAACAGTTATTATCTTTTGGAATTTTGTAGAAATACTCGGTCGTTGGAATATCTTCAAAGAAATTTGGGTGGAACCCGGGAAATATTGGTTTGAGATGTTATTGATTTTTAGTGTTTTTATAATCCTTGTTGTCATTGGTTTCTTTGGGAAAAGAAAAAGTGAAATTCAAGCTCACGACTAGCCTTTTTAATACCTTCGCTCCTTAGCTGATCTACACAAAGATCAACACTGCTTAAAAACGGAATTTTGGAAGCAACAGATAATTATAAAATCAAGTTTAAAAATTCGATAGAAAATATTCATCCCATAGGAAATGAATGCTGGTCTGAAATTGAACCTCTTATCTACCAGAAAGTGCTTGGTAAAAATGAATACTATTCTAAGGAAGGTCAGCTAACAAAAGATTTAGGATTTATAAGTAAGGGGATTTTAAGGATTTTCTACCTGAACGAAAAAGGGGAGGAGTGGAATAAGCACTTTTTGCAGGAAAATGATTTTGTGGCGGCGAGCATTTCACCCGAGAAAAAAAGTATTACAAATATTCAGGCTTTGACAAAAGTTTCGATATTATGTATCCCGTACACAGAACTAATAAAAATAGCGGATAAGCACAAACAAATCAGTGTGTTTATTCAAAAACTGACTTTTGAATACCTGGAACAAAAACAAGAACGGGAAATCAGGCTTTTATCTGAAGAAGCCATGAGTAATTACCAAAGGTTTTTAGAGGACTTTCCAACTTTACGAGATAAAATCCCTCATTATCATATTGCAAGTTATCTGGGGATAACACCAACACAACTTAGCCGGTTGAGAAAAAAGATCTAAAATATGCCACGAATTCACCAATGATTTGATTCGTGCATTCGTGGCTATTTTTTTCCTGAGCCATTATATCCTATCAACATATGTAAATGGAAATTAAATTAGCTCCATATATTTTTGCTGTGAATTTTTAACACAAAAAAAAATGAACAAAGCAAACACAGCAATTTTGCTAATTGAGTTCCAGAAAACCTGGACTGACAAAGGGATTTTTCACAAATTAATCAAGAAGGAATATTTGTCAAGAAATGTGTTGGCAAATACCAAAGAGCTAATTTCCAAAGCAAGAGTAAAGGGAATTAAAGTTATCCAGGCACCTTTGATTCTTGATAAAGCAGACAAAGAAAGATATAAGAAAACACCTTTCCCTGCCAGATTGTTAAAGCGCTTTACAAAAGGGACCTGGAAAGCCGAATTTACTGATGGGATATATGAAAAGACGGATATTGTAGTTACGGGAAGATATGGATTTGATGCTTGTGAGGGCAGCGACCTTGAAAAATTTTTAAAAGAAAATGGAATTGAGAATGTTTACGTTTGTGGTTTCACAACGGACCATTGCGTAAAAGAAACAATGAATAGTTTAATCAGCAAAGGATTCAATTGTATTATGGTTTATGATTGTACAGCGACAAAAAACAGTAAATTGCAGAAGAAAATTGAAAAAGAATTTGAAATAATGCTAAGTAAACAGGTGATTAAAGAGGATGAAAAATGAACCCAATGAAATAATGATAGTTGGTAACAATAAAAACAAAACAATTAATGACCGTCAAATTTGATGAATTCATACAAAATATAATTCAACTTGTACCGAAGAACTAAAACTTTCAATTACATCTGAAGAGTTAGAACTAATTAATAGTTCTTTTAAACCTTTGCGGTTCGCAAAAAATGAATTGATTATACAACAAGGAAAAGTTTGTGATTTTATCGACACTATTAGCAAAGGTATTGTTAGGTTTTTTTATTATAAAGAGGATGGAACCGAGATAGCTGAGTGTTTCTGTAACCTTTCCTGAAATTCGGCCATTTAAAATTAGAGTTGGACAAGCCCGATTGGGCGCATCAGTACAAATAATACTAATTTTACCTGTTAGTATTCGTCAATCTCAAACTGTAATACAATCGTAATGAAAAAAAGTTTTCTAATTATTTTATCTTTAGCTGTTTTGGTATTCACACAATGTACAAGCACTAATGATACAAGCCGTTTAGCCGATCAAAAGAATATAAATGATCAGGCTATCGAAAGAACACAAAAAGCGCTAATCGAAAAATTTGTTTCTGAAAATGAAGAACTAATTAAACGTGGTGTTTCTCATGCAGCATCTCTTTGGCGTACATCAGATGGCACAGTTACTGAATTTGAAAGTTTTTGTATGGATCAATTCATATTTGATACCGGTGAAAAAGAAATGGTATTCAATAAAATTTCAAAGAATTTTGAATCATTATGGGGACACCAAAATAAAATTTTACTTGATCTGAACGAAAACATGCATTTGGATAATAGTCCTTACCATAAAATTGATGCAATGTTCGCAGGATACAGCCCGGGATCACATTTTTCGAATGATTTTTATGCCAATAAAATAGCTTTTGTAATAGCATTAAACTACCCTCCTTATTCTTTGGATGAAAAAAATGATATTGGTAAAGACTGGAATTCTTTAGAATGGGCCTATGCACGTATGGGAGATGTTTTTACTGCCCGGGTGCCTGCAGAATTAACACAGGCTATTTCGTTAGCTGAAACAAATGCTGACATTTATATTTCGGAATATAATGTTTATATGGGGCATTTATTAAATAACGAAGGTCAGAAATTGTTTCCGGAAGACATGGTTTTGCTTTCACACTGGAACCTTCGCGATGAGATAAAGTCAAATTACGCCAATCAGGAAAACGGACTTGAAAAACAAGATATGATTTATACTGTAATGAAACATATTATAAATCAAACCATTCCTGAGAAAGTTATTAATTCGGGTGAATACGATTGGAATCCTATTGATAACAAAGTTTATCAGGATGGAAATGAAGTCCAACTAACCGCAGAACCTGATACTCGTTACCAAAAGATTTTAGATAATTTTAATGCTAAAAAAGCTACTGATGAGTATTATACTGATTATAATACTTTTATAAAGAGAGCTTTCTCGGGGGCTAAAGAAATACCGCAAGAAGACGTTGAAAAATTATTTGATGAATATTTATCTTCTTCAGTCGTGAAAAAAGTTGGCAAAGTGATAAGCAAGCGTTTAGGTAGAGATTTGAGACCTTATGATATTTGGTACGATGGATTTAAAGCACGTAGCTCAATTTCAGAAGAAACATTAAATGAAAAAACCCAAACAAAATATCCTGATGCAAAAGCCCTGGAAGCTGATTTGGGCAATATTTTGAAAAAGCTGGGCTGGGAAAATGAGCGTGCAGAATTTATAGCGTCAAAAGTTACTGTTGATCCTGCCCGTGGTTCCGGACATGCCTGGGGCGCACAAATGAAAGCCGAAAATGCTCATTTACGTACAAGAATTTCCGGGAAAGGGATGGATTATAAAGGATATAATATTGCTGTACACGAGTTTGGACATAATGTAGAACAAACAATATCATTGCATGATGTTGACTATTACATGATAGAAGGTGTTCCAAATACAGCATTTACCGAAGCATTAGCCTTTATATTCCAAAAAAGAGACCTGCAATTGTTAGGCTTTAAAAATGATAATCTAGATAAAGAATATCTTGAAAACCTTGATCTTTATTGGTCGGTATTTGAGATTATGGGAGTCTCGATGGTTGATATGAAAGTATGGAAATGGTTATACGAAAATCCGGAAACTACTGCATCTCAATTAAAAGAAGCAACCGTAAGTATTGCAAAAGAGGTATGGAATAATTATTTTGCCGAAGTTTACGGAACAACCGACGAACCTATATTGGCGGTTTATTCTCATATGATTAGTTCTCCTTTATATCTTGCAAATTATTCATTTGGCCATTTAATTGATTTTCAAATTGAACAATATCTTGTTGGAAAAGATTTCTCTGATGAAGTAGACAGAATCTGGAGTATTGGCCGTTTAACACCGGAAATATGGATGCAAGAAGCTGTAAGGGAAAGCATTTCGATTAAACCGATGAGAGAGGCTGCTAAGGAAGCTTTAAAGCATATTAATTAGGTCTATCCATAAAGTAGTTTTGAAAAAAGGTTTGGACACTAATTAGATAAGAACCTGGATTAAACATGCAACATTTCGAAAGCATAAATGAATTTAATTCATGAATATGTAATTGAAGAAGCAAAACTATTGTTTTCTACATCAAACAAAACCGTATCTGAAATTTCAGATATTCATGGATTTGAATATCCAAACTACTTTTCCCGTCTTTTTAAAAAGAAAACCAGGCTTTCCCCTACCGAATACAGGCAATCGGTATAAAGTATCTAAACAGATAGTAACCTGAGTTCGATATATTGCCCGACTTTTTTGATTTATCTTGTTGTATAAAATATCTGACTAAACACCATTTTTGAGTTTAATAATCAGTGGCTTATTATTAAGTTGACTTATTTTCAAATTGAGGATCCAAAACATATTTCATTCCCCATTCGCTCATAGAGTTAAAAATGGGATGTAATGTTTCACCTACTTCAGTAAGACTATAGATAACTTTTGGGGGAACTTCAGCAAATACTTTTCTGTTGATGATCCCATCAGCTTCCAGCTCTCTCAAACTAGCAGTTAACATTCGCTTACTGCAGGCCGGAGTCATTTTCAGCAATTTCCCAAATCGGTTAACATCGCAAGAAATAAGATACAAAATACGGGGTTTCCACTTTCCTCCAATAATATCCAACATGGCGTTTACAGGGCACATACCATATTTCTCAAAACGCCGGGTCATCATTTCG
>Ga0255375_10195_pt1 | contig 10942 bp, 8 predicted proteins | sample ANMaggSeSYBR01H3_FD_182090 | JGI IMG/M metagenome (GOLD analysis project Ga0255375, IMG submission 182090) | Sediment cell enrichment communities from methane seep in Santa Monica Basin, California, United Staets - ANME aggregate JGI... | ecosystem: Environmental > Aquatic > Marine > Cold seeps >... | reverse complement strand
GATTGGCCGTTAGATCAGGTAGCAATTATTGATCGAAATATCCTCCGTATTGCCCTCTGGGAATTTGCTGTGGCTGACGACATTCCGCTAAAAGTGGCAATCAACGAAGCAGTAGAGTTGGCAAAAGTATATGGCTCTGACAGCGCTCCCAGGTTTGTAAACGGCGTGCTGGGCAGCCTGGCAGACCGCCAACACGAAATAACACAATCCATTCAGCAAATTCAATCTCAAAAAACAGACTGATCATCATGAATATTTTTGGTATTGGCCCCCTGGAAATTATATTTGTCCTAATAATTGGAATCCTGTTTTTGGGTCCGGAAGGAATGATCGAAGCAGGTCATAAATTAGGTAAATTTATGAGTTCTACCATCCGCTCTCCCTGGTGGCAGAATGTTCGCCGGGGTGTGAATGAAATACAACATCTACCCCAACGCTTAATGCGGGAAGCTGAACTTGAGGAACTGAATGAAATCAAGAAACTGACAAAAGACAGCTTGTCGAGTATAGGAAATAAGGATTTAATTAATACATCCTCCTGGGTCGGGAATACCCCTTCCATACCCGCTCAGGAAAAAGAAGTGGAATCAGTACCAGAAAAAGATTCAGATTTGGAGAAGAACACAAATTAGTATTCAATAAATTATCAGTTGATCATTTATTGGTTTTGGATCATTTCAATGCTTCTTGATGGAAACAAATTTAACAGAAGCATCCCGGGGTTTTATCTGCAATTATGGGAAAATCGATCAAGGTTTTCTCTACACTACTCAGAATCATAATTATCGGTTTTCATTAGATTACTACAAATTCGCACAAAGATTAACGGCGGCAGCCGAAAATTTTTACTCGTAAAATAATACATTCTACCCATCAACCAAGACGAAGGGAGTGTGAATCTATGAGACCTGTCTATGCAATATCTGGAGGGGTATCCAAGTTTGCCAAAACCCGTCCGGACAAGAACTATCAGGCGGTAATCAAGGAAGCTTACGATTACGCCATTGATGACCTGGGATTAAGTTTCCCGGACTTCACAAACAACGTGGATGGTTCTGTTGCAGCCTATTTTTCCGATCACTTCAGCCGGCAGCTGATGGCCGCAATTATGGCCCAGGATTACCTGGGACTGTGTCCGAAACCCAGCCATCGAGTAGAAGGGGGAGGAGCTACCGGCGGCTTATGTTTTCAGGAAGCCTGGAAATCCATTGCCAGCGGGCATATGGATGTCGTTGTTGCTTATGGTTTTGAAACCATGAGCCATGTTGAAACCTGGAAAGGCAATGAGTTTATTGCACTTGCCTCCGATGTCTCTTTTGATTACCCGGTGGGAGGATTTTATTCCGGTTATTATGCCATGATGGTCACCCGCCATATGAAGGAATTTGGCACTACTGTTGAGCAAATGGCTCATGTTAGTGTAAAAAACCATCTGAATGCATTCCATAATCCCTATGCTCAAAAGAGGAATCGCTATACAGTTCAAGATGTGCGCGATGCCACAATGGTCGCTTGGCCATTGACCAGGTTGGACATTTGTGTCATGTCTGATGGAGCAGCGGCAACGGTTCTAGCCTCGGAAGAAGGAATAAGAAAGCTGGAAAAAGCGGGAGCAAAGATCCCCCACCCCCTTGTAAAAGTAACCGGGATTGGAAGGGGAACTGATGCAATGCGGATGTCAGACCGCCCGCATGTTGACTATGACAATTTTATTCAGAACTATGCAACCCAGCAGGAAAAAGATTCCCAGGAAACGATGAAGTATTATAAGGAACTCTGGGATCACGGAACCCGCTATCCAGGAATCCATTCCTTCAGAGCTGGGCGGACAGCAGGGAATATGGCTTACAAACATGCTGCTATCCAGGATCCATTGACTGAGTTAGATTTTATTGAGCTACATGACGCATATACTTCCAGTGAAATCCAGACTTATGAGGATCTCGGACTTTGCCGTTATGGTGAGGGAGGTCCATTTGCCGCTTCGGGGAAAGCATTCCTTCCAAATATTGAGTATGGGTTGGATCTGCCGGATGAACCTATTTGTCCTGTAAATCCTTCCGGTGGATTGATCGCCTGCGGACATCCCGTCGGCGCAACAGGCTTAATGCAAGCAGTATTTGCAATCTGGCAGCTGCAGGGCTCCATCCATAATCACTTTGAAGACAAAACTCTGCAAATAAAAGATGCCCGGAAAGGTGCTATTCATTCCCATGCTGGTACGGGAACCTATGTAACAGTCAGCATTCTGGAAAAGGAATAGGGAGAAACCATGGCGAAAATACCGAAAAAACAGCTTGAATCACTGGGTGGAACCATTGTTCATAATCTGCCATTTCCCCTGGATACTTCTCCAGAAGCTTTAGCCTGGCTGAAAAAAATGGCTCCAATCCTGATTGAACAACCCTACAGTATCGTGTACCTGCACTCGTATGCCCAGGATAGTCCCTGGTTTGCAGGATTAACAAATAAAAAAATCCTCGCCAACAGGGACCCTGAAACCGGTTACACCTATGCGACACCCCGGGGACACGATATGTATACCGGTGATGAAACAGATTGGATCGATATCACCGAAAGAAAAGCCGCTGTGCACGCTTTTACAGTCTGCCACTTCGGATCAGAATCTTTTTTGGAAGAGACTCCGTATGTTTTAGTTCTGGTTGAATTTGAAGGGGTAGATACTTTACTGCTCAGCAGGTTGACTGGAATTGACCCGGAACAGGCAAATCTGGACTGGATCGGGATGGAGTTAAAACCACAGTTCCTCAGAAACAGCAAACTAAAACCAACTGACGTATATTTTATACCTGCTTGAAAGAAGAAGAAAAAGAAACCGTAATCTTCCAAGGATTACGGTTTCTTTTTCGTGTGCATACTAACCCAATCTAGTCTATAATCTAGGCAATCAATTCCCAATCAACATATTAAGGGGTTAGTTTGTGGCCAAATCGAAACGTTCTGATTTAGGAACTCCAATTGCAAGATATCACCTTAAGGAAATCCACTGGCGGGATCTACTTACTGTTTTTTTCCCCTTGATTTTGGTGGTATTGGCTCCTGTTGGCTATGGACTATGGCGCACGTTGTATGGTTATTCAAGTTTTGGGCCAGCAGCTGCTTCCTCCTGGGGCAGAACCTGGTTTCTGATTGGCGCCTTCCTGGTTATCCCGCTGCTGTTCTACACTCTAAGCAGGCTTAAAAAAGCCCACACCTGGATTGAAGTTTACTCGTGGGGTCTCTTTTTACATTTCCCACCCGGCCGTAAAAGATTGCTCAACTGGGAAGATATTCAAGGTATTACCAGCTATTCAGTTAATAAGTCTTTTTTACGGTTTATCAATAAAACCCAACACTACCTGATACTTCACTCCCGCAGGTACCCCCCCCTTCATAGTCATCCAAGTCTCCATGACCGCGAAGGTCTAAAAAAGACCATCAAGAAACAAGTATATACCCGATTGAGACCCCGACTCCTCCAGGCTTTTCAAGGCGGTGAAATCATACCCTTTGGAGAAGTTGCCATCTCAAAACAAAAATTTATGCTCCCAAAACAGGAAATCCCCTGGGAATACATTGATGGCATTACAGTTCAAAAGGGAATATTTATAGTCAAGTTATCCGGTGAAAAGAGAATTGAGATTCCCATTCGAAAAATTCAGAATATTGAAATCCTCATTCACATCATTAAAACGGAGATCTGATATGTCCGTTCATCAAAAAAAACGGGTTGTTCCCATTCTGATATTGTTTATATCTGTAGTCCTCAACAGCTGCAGTGGTATATCATTGGATAGTTTCCTGCCAAATTCCGATTCCAGCGAAACATCCATCTTAATGGTTGAAGTCACTTTTTATGCCCAGATCCCACTGAACACTCCTGAAGGAGAAGTGATTTATCTAAGTACGCTGGATGAAGTAACTGGATTAGGTGTAAACGCTGATGCTCACCCGATGGAGCCCGCAGTCGGAGAAGCTAATCTTGACCAGGGTTTGATATATAAAACTACCCTGACTGTGCCGCAGCACTCAATTATTAAATATCGTTTTACCCGGCAGAACCAATACGCAGTAATTGAACATACCCAATCAGATGAACAGGTCCGGTACCGGATTGCGCAGGCAGACAATCCTCTGGAAATTCGAGACGTAGTGAGCAAATGGTCTGATACCACCTATTACTGGCCTGAACCGGGAAGAATTTCCGGAGTAATACTTGATGAAAACAACAAGGAACCTGTTCCTGGTATGCTTGTGACCGGTGGCGGAGTCCAAACCTTCACAACAGCATCCGGGGCGTTTATGCTTCAAGGCTTACCTCCCGGAGTACACAATCTCGTAGTATATGCCCCAGACGGAAGTTACCAGGTTATCCAGCAGGGAGCAGAAGTTGCTTCCCAGGCAAATACGGAAGCGAATCTTTCGATCACTCCTCGGGATTTTGTTGATGTGACTTTTCTGGTATCGGTACCTATCGGAACACCAGAAAACAGCGTTCACCTGGCTGGCAATTTATATCAACTTGGGAATACCTTTGGAAACCTGCCGGGTGGAATGAACACGACTCCCTCCAGAATGCCAAAACTCATATTTGCAGGAGAGAACCAATACGGCATCATTCTATCCCTCCCCGTGGGCGCGGAAATTCATTATAAATACACACTGGGGGATGGATTCTGGAATGCTGAACATTCTGAAGATGGACGATTTTCTCTGCGGAGGTTTATTGTTCCAGATCACCCGATACAATTTACGGATGAGGTAACCACCTGGAAGACTGGCAGCAAGGATTCAATCACTTTTGATCTGTGGACCCCGGACAATACTCCTCCCGGTGAAGAGATTTTCATACAGTTTAACCCTTATGGATGGACTACACCGCTGCCCATGATTGAACTCGCCCCGAACCACTGGGTTTTTATCCTGTTCTCACCTTTTGATATCATCTCTGACCTGACTTACCGATATTGCAGAGAAGGAGAATGCGGCATTGCGGATGACGGGGCTACCAGTGGAGGATCGGTAGAAGGACGTTCGGTTAGCCCCAGCTCTGAATCACAATACATAGCGGATACTGTGGAAAACTGGGCATGGCTGGAAGCAGAGGCCCCAACTCTACACACTCCTCAGCCGATAATTCAACCCAGGGGAGAGGGTTTCATCACCGGGATTGAATTTATGCCAGGTACTAAAGCAGCAAGTTCTGTCCATTTCTCTTCGGCTATACCTGCTATCTCCAGCATGAACGCCAGGTGGATTGTATTGACACCTACCTGGTCTTTTACTCATCAGATTCCACCAGTGATCGAACCCAATCCCAGCCAGGACCCACTCTGGTTGGATCTCTCCAAAATGTCTGAGCTTGCTTTCCAGCAAGACCTTCAAGTTGGGCTGCATCCCCAACCTCATTTTCCAGTAAGCCCTGAAAATTGGTGGGATTCTGCGCCCCTTGATTTCGGCTGGTGGAACAGCTGGTTTGATCAATACCAAAAATTCGCAGTTCATTTTGCTGATCTGGCTGAAATACAAGGAATCGACATGCTTGTTCTAGGAGGAGAATGGCTTTCCCCTGCCCTTCCAGGAGGAAAGCTCGCTAATGGAAATCCCTCTGGTGTTCCCGCAGATTCTGAACTCCGTTGGGAAGAAATCCTGACAGAGGTTGACTCCCGTTTTTCCGGCACAATAGCCTGGGCAATGGCTCTTCCCCCAAGTGGAGAAATGCCAGTTTATTTCCAACACATCGATCAAATCCATCTTAACTGGACTCCCTCACTGCAGACAGATCAATCTTCAACTCTAGATGAACTTACAAGCCAAGCCGAACAATCCCTTGAAGGCGAGGTCAATGAATTCTGGACCGCTTGGTTAAAACCAGAAGACAAATTATTGGTCCTGCGAATTGCATATCCATCCGTCTCCGGCTGGAATTCCGACTGCGCCTCCGGTGAGGATGAAACTTGTTATAATCTTGAAGAGTTCACCAAGCCGGCGCCCAATTTGCCAAACCTGGACACTGACCTGGATAAGCAAGCAAAAGCATATACAGCCTTCTTGTCTGCTATAAACAAAAAAAGCTGGATTTCCGGTGTCATCTCCTGGGGATATTATGCTCCGGTAATTCTGCATGACAAATCTATTTCTATTCATGGAAAACCAGCTGAAGAGATCATTCAGCATTGGTTTACTGAGTTCCTGGATAGATAGATTCTTTCCAAAAAAATTCCAAAAACCGCCTGTATACTAAAAAACAGGCGGTTTTTTTCAATAATATGTAAGTGTCAGGCAAAGCTGTTTCTCGAGGAAAATCTCTTTCTATCAGGAAATTATTAATAAGTTATTTGAAAGGTAAAAAAGCCCTTGCAAGACTGAACACTATGCTATAATCAAATTCGAAGTAAAAACAAAACCCATCCATTGAAAATTGTGGATGGGTTTTAATAGTCTGTTGTAACGAATAGGTACTGTAGTAGATAGCATGAGCAACGAGAATATAAAAGAAACAATTATCGAATATGAAAATCCACTTGCCCACCTGCTCCAGATCGGTAGCGATAAGGGCTATGTAACACTAGATGATATTTCGGAGATTTATCCAAAAGCCGAAAACAACGTGGATCAGCTGGAAGAAGCCTTTTCTGCCCTTCTTACTGCTGATATTCCCTATGTAGAAAGTGAAGATGAAGCGGAAGAACTGTTTGAAGATGAAGATGAGGATGATCTGGTCTCTGATGTAGCTAGTCTCTTTGACGAAGATGATCCATTGGAAAACATAAGTACAAGCGACACTGTTGGCTTGTACATCAAGCAAGCTGGAAAAGTTCCACTCTTAACCCGGGAAGAAGAGCAAAATCTTACCAAGGTAATTGACGAAGGAAGAAAATCTCAAAAGAGACTGGCTGAAGAAGAATTAACTCTAGAAATGCGGGAAGCATTAAGCGAGACTGTTGATGAGGGGTGGGAAGCATTTGAACATCTCATCCAGGCCAACTCTCGACTGGTCATCAGCATCGCAAAAAAATATGTGGGCCGGGGTGTATCATTTTTGGATCTAATTCAGGAAGGCAATATCGGAATGATGCGGGCTGCCCTGAAATTTGAGCGCGACCGGGGCTACAAGTTCAGCACTTATGCAACCTGGTGGATTCGACAGGCAATCACCAGGGCTATTGCTGACCAGGGACGGACAATACGGGTTCCGGTACACATGGGCGACAAGATCAACAAGATGATCCGAATGCAGCATCAGCTTAAACAGGATTTAAACAGGGATCCCAATCAAGAAGAATTAGCTGAAGCGCTTAATGTCACACCCGATGATGTCCAGGATATGATGAAACATGCCCGCCGCCCCCTCTCACTGGAAATGCCTACCGGAAAAGAAGATGACGCACAGCTGGGCGATTTCATCGCCGACGCAGATGTGATACCCCCGGATGAAGAAGCCACTGGAATCCTTTTACGGGAAGATCTCCAGGAAGCTTTAGCTGAACTTCCTCCCCGGGAAACGAGAATCCTGGAAATGAGGTACGGTCTCGTTGATGGCAGAACTCTGACATTAAACGAAGTTGGGAAAAAGATGGGAGTAACCAGGGAAAGAATCCGCCAGATCGAAGCCCAGGCCTTGCGCAGGCTAAGGAACCCCCGGATCCAGGAAAAATTACAGGCATATCTGGATTAAATTCAACAGATGGAATACAAAAAGCGGAACAGGATTCTGTTCCGCTTTTTTTGTTTTTACAGGAATTCCTACTTCAGATACAGGTCACCCCAGGTTGTTGGATCTGCATAAAACCGTCCTGGAACATTGCTAACAACAGTTTGCTGCTTCAGTGTTCCCGCATTGTCGTTATCATTAATAGAGATAGCAAACCCGTAATGATCTCCCGCGGATGGATTTGTTACTCCCAATACACTCCAGGGGATCTTCATCTCAACCTGATATCCTTTACCACCTTCCAGAGCACCAACTTTCATTACTGTTATCTCTCCAACTTCGGTTTTAGGGAACCATTTATAAGCTTCAGGGGGATTTGGTTCACATATAGTTGAAACCATGGATGCAACTTTTCCAGGGTTGATATAGCAAACAATTCCACCCATCCCCGGTGAGATGCCAATCTGGTAATCATCTGCAGTCATCGCCTGAAGGTAATAGTCATAACTCACATAGCGGTCGAACAAGATTTCAATGCTATCCCCTAAGTAAATCTTTTCCTTGGCAGCTTCCTGGACATATTTATCATCCTTTACCCTGATACCCAGGAACAGATAATCATTATTCCAACCCGCAACTACTGTACCAGAACAATCCTCTTCTCCTGTATATTTATCTGCCCCAAAAACGACATGGTTAATCACTTTTTGGATAGAAGGGTCCCACCCACTCAAATCACCATCAATTTCCGGACTGTTTTTCATATAATCTGCCACAATGGAAGGACCGCTCCGGACAGCTGGCCCCACATACTCCTCCGTTGGCTCAAACGTCTCAGTAGGTTCCCCTGTTTCAGTTGGAGGAATCTCAGTCTCTTCCGCTTCGGGTGTATCTGAAGGAACCGCTTGAGTTGCTGTTTTCTGATCTTCATTTCCTGGCAGTGTTGCAGCTGATGTCGCTGGCGCTGCCTGGGTTGGTTCAAACAATGCGGTCATTGTTTTATCCGGAGTAGGAAATGAGAACGGGGTAGGAGTTGAAAATCCGGGTAAAGTGCAGGCTGTCAAACCAAAAATAATGATTATTACCACAACAAAGTGGCTAAATTTGATTTTTTCCATGGTTAATTTTCCTCCTAATTGAGGTTATTCCTTCCAATTAATTATCAATATTAGAATTATAATCGAATTTTAATGATAAATATTGATTATTAGGGAGCTAACGGCTTTGTATGCTTACCAACACCCCAGACCAGCTGTATCTGTAGATATTGTGTTATTCCAGAAAATGAATGAGGAATACCAGGTGCTGCTTATTAAACGAGCCCAGGATCCCTTCCGGGGCAGTTATGCCCTACCAGGGGGATTTGTCGAAATGAAGGAATCCCAGGAACAAGCAGCTGAAAGAGAGTTATGGGAAGAAACCGGAGTGCAAAATATCCACCTTACCCAGATCCATACTTTCAGTGAGCCAGACAGAGACCCCAGAGGACGGGTTATCTCTACCGCGTACAGTGCGGTGATCGAAGAAGGTGATCAAATCCACCCCAAGGCAGGCAGTGATGCTGCTGAGGCAGGCTGGTTTAACCTCTCAGATCTCCCTGTTCTGGCTTTTGATCACAAATTGATCATTCAGATATCAAAAGAAAAATTGAATCTATAGGTTAATTTCTGAGACTCAGAAGTATCTAATCGAAATCTCAGTTACCCAATACCATAAACATTGTGTTTCCCCCTGAATTAAATAAAACACCCCACCATGCCGTGTGTGACTTAGTCTTGAACCTGCTTTCGCAGATTGGGTTTCCGCATCGGAAGCTTCGCCTTGGCCTAAGCCTATCGCGTTACATCCGTAATATAGGAACCCTAAAAGTTAGTGTTGGCTCAAAACACAACTGTCACATCACGCACATAGTAGGGTGAAATACACTTTACCATACGTCTCCCCGGGTGAATAGGGGAAATGTAGGTTTATTAATTTGGCTCAATCTAGTGCCAATTTGATGTGCAATTCCTCCATTTGTTCGGGTTCTACAGGTGACGGAGCATTCCCCATCAGGTCCCTGGCAGATTGATTCTTGGGGAAGGCAATCACCTCCCGGATATTGGGTTCATCCGCCAGCAGCATGCATAACCTGTCGATACCTGATGCAATCCCGCCATGGGGCGGTGTTCCATAGGAAAAGGCCTGCAGCATATGCCCAAACCTCTCCCGGGCAACTTCCCTATCTAAACCAATCAAGGCAAATATCTTTTCTTGCAAATTTGCATTATGGATCCTGATGGAACCCCCTGCAATTTCATGTCCATTGAGAACAAGATCATACTGTTGTCCCCGGACCTTGGATGGATCCTTATCTAATGCCTCAATATCCTCCATCATGGGTGAAGTAAATAAGTGGTGGCTGGGATCCCAGCGCTTTTCATCCTTGATATAGTTTACTAAGGGAAAATCTATTACCCAGCAAAAACCCAGGGTTTCATTATCAACCAACTCCAGCCGATCACGAAGCATTTCCCGTAATCTGCCCAGGCTCTCAAAAACAACCTCCTTGTTATCAGCAACAAACAAGAGCAAATCCCCGGGCTGAGCATCCATCATTGTAAGTATCTGCGTTTTTACTTCTTCTGTAAGGAATTTAGCAAATGAGGACCTTTCCTCTCCTTCCGGGGTCAAAGCCAAATATGCCAATCCACCTGCGCCATACACTTTAACATATTCCGTTAACTCATCAATTTGTTTTCTGCTGTAGTCTCCTAACCCTTTGGCATTAATACCGCGTACTGTTCCGCCTTTTATCACCGTATCCGAGAACACACGAAAGCCCGATTCAGGAGCAATCTCTGAAATATCTTTCAGCTCCAATCCAAAGCGGATATCCGGGTTATCTTTACCGAATCTTTCCAGGGCTTCTTTGCATGTAAACCGGGGCCAGGGGGTTTCCAACAGCTTTTTATGTGGAGTAATTTCTTTCACCAGATCAGTATATAATCCCTCAATTAAATCCATCACGTCTTCTCTATGAACAAAAGACATCTCAATATCCAATTGTGTAAATTCCGGCTGCCGGTCACCACGTTGGTCCTCATCCCGAAAACAGCGTGCTATCTGGAAGTATCTCTCAATACCTGCAACCATAAGCATCTGCTTCAGCTGCTGCGGGGACTGCGGGAGAGCGTAAAACTCCCCGGGGTGAACCCGTGAGGGAACAATATAATCCCGGGCGCCTTCAGGAGTGGTTTTAAACAATATCGGCGTTTCTATTTCCAAAAATGACTTCTCGTTCAGGTA
>Ga0255375_10193_pt1 | contig 11015 bp, 11 predicted proteins | sample ANMaggSeSYBR01H3_FD_182090 | JGI IMG/M metagenome (GOLD analysis project Ga0255375, IMG submission 182090) | Sediment cell enrichment communities from methane seep in Santa Monica Basin, California, United Staets - ANME aggregate JGI... | ecosystem: Environmental > Aquatic > Marine > Cold seeps >... | reverse complement strand
TCCTGGTGAGCTCAAGTAGGCTGATCCTGATTTTATATTTATCCCGAAGTATCTCCTGAGCTCTAACCAGTATATCGCCTATCTCTGTTGGTCCTTCTACTGCTTTTTTATCTATACTATCAACAAGAGTTTTAAATTCTTTTACTACCGGATCATCCTCTTCTACATGCCCACTTTCATTTATAACTGCTAATTGATATTCCACTGAATATTCTTTAGCCTCTTCAGGACTGCTATTACCACATGCAAGAGTAAAGCTAAAGAGAGCTACCAAGGCAATTATTGCTATTATAATATAGAATTTTTTTACATTCTTCATACTTTTTTCCTTTCTATGGTTTTAGATATACTAAATAATCAATTGCCACCAATAATCTTATTAATTTCTTGGTTGTAGCTTTCTAGATACTTACTACCTAGTTCAAGATATTCTGCTGATTGATCTATATACTCTATACCCAGGTCAATATCGCTCTCATTAATATATTTTTTTAGATATATATTACTTTTATAGTAGTTATCCATGGACTGATCCAAAAGGATGTGTGCTTCCTTAAACATATATGGAGGATCTATATCCATATAAAGCATATAGCAGTAATCAATAACTTCTACCGCTTGCCCAGATATTTCCTTACACCTGGCTATACTATAATTTTCACTATATGTTTCATCTAATAGCTCGTTTCCATAAATACCCATCCCATCAGTTAATATTAATACCATCCCCATTACCTCCACCAGATAATTTCTTTCTTCTTCTGAAAGCTCAGACCTTTTAATCTCAAAATCAATTGAATCAGCCAGTGTATTATTTATTTTTATGGTGCAAGTATATTCACCTTGAGGTAGATATCCGGACCTGTATTTTAATCTAACTAAATACCTGTCATCATATCCTTCCAGAACCTCAACCCTATCTCCCTTTAGTAGCTCCTCCCCTTCCAGCTGCCAGGTTATTTCTATTATATCTTTATAAATATCAAAACCGGTCGCTTCAAATATAATTTCTACAGTTTCAATATCCTCTTCTACTACCTCTCCAGTAGGATAAATGATATCTCCATTAGCTGTCACTCCCCTGTATGATAGAATTATAATCTCAGTTGGCTTTTCTTCACCGGCTTCTTCTTTTTCAATACTTAGATTATACCCACAAGAGGTGGCTAATATAATTATTGGGATCAGTACTATCAAAATAATTAGCTTCATTCTCATTTTTATTCTCCTTTTTTTAATACAATATTATACCTAAATTAATAATAATTGCTAACTTTAGTATGTAGTACTATAGTTATCCTAACTCTATACTTTTAAAGTATGAGTGAAAACATAATTATAAAATTTGGAAGTAAAGTTAGAAAAGAAAGAGAAAAAAGAGGTTATTCTCAGGAAGACTTTGCTGAGCTTGTGGGAGCTCATAGAACCTATATTGGTATGATTGAGAGAGCTGAAAAAAATATTACATTAAAAAACATTGAGAAAATCGCTAAAGCTCTAAATATTACGGTCAGTAAACTTCTTGAATTGGATAAATAACCAACCCTACTATCCACCAAACTGCTTAAATCCATTCATAGCAGCTTCTACGTCAGTGTTTGCTAGAGTAATATAGATCTGAGTAGTTGATACATTTGAATGACCTAGTATCATCCTAAGGGTTTCCAAGTCCTTTGTCTGCCGGTAAAATTCTGTAGCAAATGTGTGGCGAAGGGTGTGAGGAGATACATTTTTATCTATTCCGGCTTTATGTGCATATCGCTTTACAAATAAATGGATATATCTTGGACCTACTTTACCACCTTTTAGGGTGGTAAAAAAATATTTGCTTTTTGGTTTTATCTTTTTCCACTTCTTTAGCATCTGGGTAGTAAATCCATTTGGTATAATCAGGTCTCTATCTACTCCCCCTTTGCCATTTACCACTCTGAGTTTTCCTTCAGTTAAATTTATATTCCCTGGTTTTAGATTAGATACTTCTGAAACCCGGAGTCCCAGATTTAGCATTACTGTTATTATTGCTAGATTACGGAGCCCTGTTGGATACCGGGGATTTGGAATTGAAAGGAGTTTTGAGGCTTCATATGCATTTAATACTGCAGGTAATTTTTTTCTCCTATACAACATATTCATGTGATATAGTTCCTAGTCTTTATCAACAAGGAACTGTATCACATAAGACCTGTAATAGCTATGTCAAACCACTAATATAAACTGAAAGTATTATTTCCATTACTATGATTAACGTTTATTGAAAACAAATATTAAATCTCTGAAAATTTCCCAATATAAAATGTTATTTATTTTTCTATCAAACTAAAAACTCGATTAGCTTATTGTATGATCTTTGGCTTTCATGAATAAATAAATTTTTACAAAAGATAAATATAATGTTTCGCTTAATTGTTTCCTAACTATATCAAGAATGGCCATATGCTTGAGTTACTTTTGCATATAGACCTTTTTGGAAAGAAAAAAATATCCCCCTTATAGCTTCTACCCCGCCAAGAGCCTTCTCCGCATCGGCAATAGCGCGGTATTTTAAATTAAGTAGTATTGGTAATTTTTCCTCATCAAGTTCTTCATAACCATTTTCTTTATATTTTGATAATACAAATTCCAGGAATTCCTTCTGTTGTTCGTTTAATCCTTCCAATATTTTACTCTTTGTCTGTTTTATTCTCTGTATTCTGGTAATAGGATCAGTTAAAAAAGAAATATAAGCTAAAACATCAAACAAATCGCTTTGATCTGCATTTATCATTTTTTGGAGTGTTTCTAATTCTTCTTTACCATATCCGAGCTCACCAAATTTTATTAGAAATGTTTTTCTTGTTACAGGATTAGACCAAATTTTACGAAGTTCATCTTCACTTCTAAATAAATCCGGCATGTCATCAAACATATTATCTAAAAATTCCTGAACTGAAATTGGCTTACCATCCTTGTTTAAAAATGAGGTAGATATCATATGTTGTATTTCACGTTCTTTCCCATCACGTAATCTGATTTTAAGTCTTTTCTTTATTTCTTCTGGTTCGTCCTTTTGCTCTTTTGGTTCCCTTGTTTCTATATTTTTTTTCTCAGTAGTTTCGTCAATTGGTTCACCATCCCATTCTGGATCAGAAAAATGGTAATATGCTTTCACGAAGTCAAGAATTGTAAAATACTCCTTCCCATCGAAAAGTCTTGTTCCTCTCCCTATAATCTGCTTAAATTCTATCATTGAATTTATAGGCCTCATTAATACAATATTACGGATATTCCTAGCATCAACACCAGTGGATAATTTTTGGGAAGTGGTTAAAATTGTAGGAATTGTTTTTTCATTGTCTTGAAATTCCCTTAAATATTGGTCGCCTCTTTCACCGTCATTTGCCGTTACCCTCACACAATAGTATGGATCTTTGCTGTCTTTGTATTGGTTTATTAAATCCCGAACAGCTAATGCATGTTCCTGTGTAGCACAAAAAACTATTGTTTTTTCTTTTTGATTTATTTGATCTAGCAAAATCCTGACTCGTTTTGACTCACGCTCTTTAATCTCAATAATTCGGTTAAAATCTTCTTCCTGGTACACCTTTCCCAATTCTACTTCACCTTCAATAATGCTATCATCAGATGTGTATATATATTCATCAAGTGTTGTCTGGATGCGTTTTACTTTAAATGGCGTTAAAAATCCGTCATTAATTCCTTTTTTTAGTGAGTAAGTATAAACAGGTCTACCAAAATATTTATAGGTATCCACATTGTCTTTACGTTTTGGCGTTGCTGTAAGTCCAAGTTGAACTGCTGGAGAAAAGTATTTTAAAATATCACGCCAGTTACTTTCATCATTAGCACCGCCACGGTGACACTCATCAATAATAATAAAATCAAAAAAATCTTGTGGATATTCACCAAAATATGGAGTGCTTTTTGGACCACTCATAAATGTTTGAAATATTGTAAAAAAAACACATCCGTTTGTTGGAACTGCACCCTTTTTTCTTATATCCAAAGGTTTAATCCTTACCAATGCATCTTCCTGAAATGCAGAAAATGTATTAAATGCTTGGTCAGCAAGTATATTTCTGTCAGCAAGAAAAAGAATTCTTGGACGTCTTTTACCATCGCGTTGTAAATTCCAATGTGTTTGATATAGTTTCCAGGCAATCTGAAAAGAAATTACTGTTTTCCCTGTACCAGTAGCAAGAGTTAGTAAAATACGATCCTTTTTTTCAGCTATAGCATGCATTGCATTATTGACAGCTATTTCTTGATAATATCTTTTCCCTATTTCTCCTTCCAGAGGAATTAAAGCAAACTTTTCTTTCCATTTATTTTTATCAAAAAACATCCTATTCCATAATTCTTCAGGTGTAGGGAACTGCTTTACTATACCTTCCTTACCAGTTCTCATAGAGATCTCATAAATTTCCCTACCATTAGTCGAATATGTATACTCCACTTTCAAACTCTCAGCATAATCTTTACACTGTGCAACACCTTCGGTTACCGGTGAGCTTTCCTTTTTAGCCTCAATCACTGCTATTTTCTGATTTCTATACACCAAAATATAATCAGCTATTTCTGGTTTTGATCGAGTACCACCTGTTTGGATACGCCCTTCAGTAATACGGTATTCTCGAAGAACTTTTGATTCTTCTACTATGCCCCATCCACTTTCTTTTAGCTTTGGGTCTATATATTCAGCACGTGTTTCTGATTCGTTCATATTGATTGCATAAAAACTTTTTCTAAAATAGATTTTTTAAGAGTATTTAAATCATTAATCTTTTGATTATAGATTTTTTCTAACTTATTCGTATTTTCTGATAATGCATCAAGCTCTTCTACAATAATTACTTGCTCAGATAGAGAGGGTACCTGAACATTTAACAAATATATCTCATTTCTGTTTATTCCAGGTTTTACACCCTTTGCTAATCTTGGTAGTTTGAGACTTTGTAATAAATAATAAAGGAAACCTAAACTATATTTTTTATTATCAAACTCAACGAAATAAGTAACGTCAAGAGGCCAAAATTTATTTTCTGTAAGATTAATCTCTCCTGCAGACCCCTTTCTTCCTATTATTATACTTTTTTTATCATAATAGTATTCATCGGTCCAAGCTATCACTCCATTTGCACCGTACACTGGATGTGCGCCATCATTTATTCTTTTTGATTTTGGCAAAGGTTTTCCATATATTAATTTAATAATTTCTCCAAGCTTTTTCTTAGTCCAATTTTTTCTCGGATTTACAAAAATGCTATTTAAATAGGATTTTTTTTCGTTGATTTGCGTGAAAATATTTTTTAAAATAAGCTCATTTTCATTATTTATTTTTTTCATTTCTAGTAAAATCTCTTTTGGCTCTCGAAAATCTATTTCACTAATTTTATTTGGATTTTTAATCGATAAATCAAATGTATCATGATTAATTTTAGATATATCTAATAACCATGAATTTTTACTATTGGTCTTGATTTTTTGAAGCTTTAGAAATTCTTCTAAATCTTTTTTATTTAGAGGATTAGTTTTTCCCAAGTTTCGTTCTAAGGAAAGTTGGTAGTACCATATTTTTTCAGTTTGTTTTCCCTTTTCAAAAAATAAAACGACTGTTTTTTCGCCAGTTCCAGCAAAAACACCATTAGGAAGAACGAGTATCGTATGGAGATTACTACTTTTTAAAAGATGCCTTCGTAAGCTTATAGAGGCATTATCAGTATTGGAAAGAAATGTTTTCTTAATAACAATACCAGCTTTACCTCCTGCCTTTAAAATCTTTATAAAATGTTGTAGGAATAAAAATGCAGTTTCACCAGTCTTGATAGGAAAGTTCTGTTGCACTTCCTTACCTATCCCAGCACCGAATGGTGGATTTGCCAGGATGATATCATAACGATTCTTTTCTTGAATATCATTAATATTAGTCGCCAAAGTATTAGTGTGTATTATATTAGGTGCTTCAATTCCGTGAAGAATCATATTCATCACACCAATAATATAAGCTAGGGATTTTATTTCTTTACCATAAAAAGTCTTTTCTTGAAGTTTAATGTAATCTTTAGATGAAAGATTTTTACTACTACTTAAATATTTAAATGCTTCAACAAGAAATCCTGCTGACCCACAAGCACCATCATATATTTTATCCCCAATTATTGGCGCTACTATATTTACAATTACTTTAATTAGTGGTCTGGGAGTATAGTATTCACCACCATTCCGCCCAGCATTTCCCATCTTTTTTATCTTTGCTTCATAAAGGTGGGATAATTCATGTTTTTCTTGGCTTGTTTGAAAGTGCATTTCATCAACAATGTCTAATATTTCTCGTAACCTAAATCCACTTTGAATTTTATTTTTAAGTTCGCTAAATATTTCACCTATTTTATATTCTATTGTATTAGGATTTTCAGCTTTAGCTTTGAATTTTTTGAAGTATGGGAAAAGCTTATTGTCTACAAATTCTCCCAAATCATCACCTGTCAACATTTTATTGTAATCTGGCTTTCCATCAGGTTTTTTTGGTTCCGCCCATATTTCCCAAGAATATTCTGGCTTAATTATAGAATTATATTTTTTACCGGAAAGTAATGCTTCAGTCTTTTTCGTCTTTTCTAAATCGTCCAGATATTTTAAAAAAAGAATCCAGGAAGTCTGCTCAATATAATCAAGCTCAGTAGCACAACCTGCATCCCTGTGAAGAATATCATCAATATTTTTAAATGATTGTTCGAACATTAGTTACATTAACATAAGGTATGGAGTATTTAATCTTAATTCAAAATGTCCAGATTTATGTTCATTTTTATTTATATTAAATCATAATATTTTCTAACCATTATAATTAATATCTGGTTAACCCAACTCTCGATTTGAAAACATAAAACCCCACTGTATGGCATTTTAGGACCCTTTTTTTGGTCACTACAACCTTTAAATTTCATTAAATCCACAATATAAAACAATAACAGCTTAACAAAAGAAAAAATTATTTTCAAGCCAAATAGGTGCCGGAATTAGGTCACTACATTGGCACCCTATATAGAAAAAGCCCACTATAACGGGGTTGCAAGTACAAAAAAAGAGCAATATTTAGGCTATTTTAAATAATTTTTCCGAAACTTGGGTTAAGTAACAATATAAAAGATACCGTAAATTGGAGATATAGCGAAAAGACTACAATGAGTTTCGTCTTCATAGTTCTTTAGGTAATATGACACCTGATGATTCCACCAGAAGCCTGCCCGTAGGGGCAGATAAGCCATATTATTGATATTTTATTCCCTCACTTAACTCTATAATTCTAGTTCTAACACTGTCTAATGTCCCTAGCTAAACTGTATAAAAGGGTGCAAATTTTTTTGAAAGATTTATTAAGTTCCTAATACATTTGTTATAAATTGGCTACTTATAGAATTACTCATCAATTACAATTTTTCCACTCTTTAGATCATCTTTTGCTCGTTTTATTGCTTCAACGAGTAAGGTAGCCCTTTTATGTGCTTCTTCTTTGCCAAGTTTTTTACTATACTTTTCCATATAATCGTTATATGCATCTATGTATACTTTTTCTTCCTCATCCATTACAACTCCTTTCTCTTATATATAATTATAATATTTACAGTCCAAATTGAAATAGCCATTAAATTGCTTTCTGCGGGCTCGGTGTATCTTAATGGTGTAATTTTCTATGCCCTGGGGTTTTCTCCTCTTAAACAGCTGTAAACAGGCTGTATACTTCGAGCATTTTTAGTCTTTTAGGTTTGATTTTAACCTTTTTTAGTCTTTCAAGTATATTTACCAGATGACCTGTATCTATCATTGCTACCAAATGTCCTGAACAGAAGCGCTCTTTTCTAATATGTAGAGTCAGTAATTTTCGTAATGTCAGTATATCTGCTGATTCTAGTAGCTTTGGATCCTCTATATATTTTTTAGCTTCAGCTTGCCAGCTTGGGTGGTCAAATACAATAATGAAGTTGTGTTTATATAGGACATCTACGAATTGATTAACTTCACTACTATATCTAAAGGGATCATAAAAATTTCTCTTTTCAATTGTATAGAAAGGATTAGTTTTATCTCTAAAATATGGAAGGTATTTTAGAGCTGCATCAATATCCTTTGTCTTTAATCCTTTATGCATGTTTATCCATGAGGGTACTCTTCATAAAACGACCCCGGTCTTCTGGAAATATCTATTAGAATCCCTAGATGAAATTGTATGTACATGATAAAAACCAATCAGACAGCACAAATTCTAGGGCATCTGGCCACAGGTTAACAGATAGCATCATCTTTAAGGAGTTAACTATTGCTTCTCATCACTTATGGATGATAGATTACCTGATATTCACCAAAGACACCTTTGTCTGCATCCATTACACTATCCTCAATCATCCCACCTTCAGTGTGCGCAATAATTATGCATATATCTTCAGGTTCAAGAATACCTGTTGTTTGGTTTACTAATAGAAATTCCTTGGTTTCTTCTTCTTTTATATATGATCCTGTACCTTTTAAATATCCGTCTTGTTCCCATTTTATATTACCATCTTTATCTATTATTAAACCTGATATAGTTGTAAATACCCCCATTTCTGGATTAAAGCAATTGCTAAGTTTTGTATTGTCCTCCAACTGCCCGGATATAGTAACTACACTATTATCTTCCCTGATTTCAATATTCTTAAATATTACCAGTAAAGGATCTACCATCCTTATTTTTCCCCAATATTCTGGGAATTTATCTGTATAAGAAAAAACCAACTGAGGATCCTTTAAAACCTCTTCGTCTTTGACTATATTATTATCACCTTCTGATACTACCTTTATTTGTTCAGGACTATTAATATTTATTTGCGATACATCAGAAGCACTTCTATAAGATACCTCCCCTATTACACTTACTATTTTTCCAACATAATATGACTCCATATCTTTAGGAAAACCTGTGCTGTCCTTGTTATAAAGGACTACCAAAACTCCCCCCTCATCAGATTTACCAATGCTAAGTGATGTAAATTCCTGGCCTTCGCTATAGAAATAATCTACTACTGGTCCTTTTACTGTAACAGTTTGTCCGTCATATTCTTTTGCCTCTTCCCAGCTTATTTCTATATTACCATCGGCTGATTGGGAAGTATCTTCAGATGTAGCTTTTTCTGTCTCTGAATCTGGTTTACTTTTAGACTCATCCGAGTTGACTGGTGCTCCGCATGACACAGTTAATCCTAAGATCTGGATAACTGCTAAAATACCTACGATTGTCCATAGTTTCTTTTTCATTTCTACCTCCTTTTATCTATTTACATATATGCAGTTATTCAATGTTTGAATATTACTGTTTGGAATATATCATACTCTTGTCATGAAAAAAAGTATTTATTCCAAAGAATATGAATATTTTACCGGTCAGTTAAAAAAGGCCAGACTTGAAGCTGGTTATACCCAGATTGAAGTGTCAAAGAAACTAAAAAAGAGTCAGTCCAATGTATCCAAGGAAGAATCAGGACAGGTCAGACTTGATGTTATACAACTAAAAGAATATGCCAGACTGTATAAAAAGGATATAGGCTTTTTTATTAGATATTAGTACCGTAGCCTGATAATAGAAGCACTACTGCTACTACCATACATTCCAAAAGTTGCCTTATATAAAACTCCTTGTAAATACTTGTAATATATTCTATATTGGAATATCTTTTAATAGGATATAACTTCATCGTTATGAAGGGAAGAAAATATTCAGATGACTACAGATACCTGACTGAGCAGCTTAGGAAAGCAAGAAAAGAGGCTGAATTGAGTCAGGCTGATGTTGCTAGGTTCATCGGTAGGCCCCAGTCATATGTATCAAAGTTAGAAATGGGCTATCTTAGGCTTGATCTGGTTCAGTTAAAGGAGTTCAGCTGCCTATATAAAAAGGATATTGGTTATTTCTTTAAGGACTGGGAATAGGGCCATCTATTCAAGATCTTAAATTTATTACCACTGTTAATATTTTAACACCATCTGTTTATATACTTTTCTAAAATGGAATCAAGACAGATTAGACTTGATGTTATACAGCTCAGGGAATATGTAAAACTTTATAGGAAGGAATTATATAGTTTTCTAAGGTGAATAATTCTAATCTTTATACTATGTATCAGAAAAGTCACTTTCCAAGATTCTTTCTAAAAATTTAATCCATTTTATAGTATTATCTCGAGCTCCATTATTTTTTATGGAAGGTAATTTTAATTTTAATCCTTTTATGGATCTATTTATATGTCTTAACATATTTTCTTTTAAAAAGGATGGATTATATTTTAGCCTTGAAAAGTGGGTACCATAATATATATACGTAGAATTATCGATTTTACATGCTTCAAAAAAAGCTTCGATTATATTTTTAGAAAAGATATTCATATAAAATGCAGAAGAAAAATCAACTGCCCTTTGGTTCTCAACAACAAATAAAGTACCAATAAATGCTCTTGCGCCTGCGAAGATAGAAGTGGTTCCTAGAGTGTACCAAGAATAACATGTATTATTAAAAATAATTGGATAATTATGATTCGCTAAAACATGAAAAGCAAAAGGATGAAAATTTTCAAAACATAATAATCCAAATGACCCAGGGATTACACCTGTCTCTTTTCTTGAAAGTTCGTTAGATTTAATGCCATTTTTTAATAATTGTTCCATATCTTTATATACATATTTTGGAACATTTTCCCTAGCTTCTACACTTGCCCATTTAAAACCATCAATTTCCTGGAAAAAATTAACTTCCCAAACTACTACCCTATCGTTTTTATCTGGTTTATTGCTATGAGCCAATACTTGCTTGAGTTTTAGTAAATGTTTATCACCAAATCTATCTACTATCTCTTCAACCACCTCATAACCCTCTAATTCTCCACCATGAGAACATAGGTGCAAAATATCATATGGATAAAATGGAAAATATAGATCAACATTATCAAAATCAGCCTCTTCTTTAATTAAAGACTTTATATGAAAATTTT
>Ga0255375_10183_pt1 | contig 11201 bp, 13 predicted proteins | sample ANMaggSeSYBR01H3_FD_182090 | JGI IMG/M metagenome (GOLD analysis project Ga0255375, IMG submission 182090) | Sediment cell enrichment communities from methane seep in Santa Monica Basin, California, United Staets - ANME aggregate JGI... | ecosystem: Environmental > Aquatic > Marine > Cold seeps >... | reverse complement strand
AATTGAGCTGGTAAATGAAGTTGCTCGAGAAACGTTATTAAAGAGAAAACTGCTTCCCCTGGCGGAAGAATACGATTATATCCTGGTGGACTGCCCTCCTTCACTGGGACTGCTCACACTCAATGGATTAGTAGCCGCGGTGAATGGGATCCTGATTCCTGTGCAGTGTGAATACCTGGCAATGGAGGGTTTGGGAGACCTGGTTTCAACTATCGAGAGGGTTCGCCGGGTGATCTCTCCAGACTTGATCATCCGCGGGGTTATCCTGACCATGTTTGATACCCGAACCAACCTGGCCAATGACGTGGTACTGGAAGTGAAAAAACATTTCGAGGAGCAAGTCTTTAACACCATTGTTCCCCGCAGCATTCGCCTGGCTGAGGCGCCATCTTATGGCATCCCGATTTCTCTCTATTCTCCCGGTTCAATCGGAGCCAATGCTTACCAAGAATTAGCAAAGGAAATCCTGCTGGGAGATGGTCACCAGCTTCCTGAGGTATAATAAGTTCAGACAAAACTAAAGTTCAGATCAATCAATATTACCAGGGAAACACCTTCAAAAACTTATGGCACCCAAACGACCCGGCCTGGGAAAAGGCCTTGATGCACTTATTCCTACTCATCCCGATGGGGAAATCTTATCCGAATTTGGCGGAGTTCTGGAAGTCCCGCTGGATCTGATCGCAGCCAATCCTCATCAGCCCCGGAAAGGCTTTGACGAAGATAAATTAAAGGAACTGGCCGCATCCATCCAGGAGCATGGTATCATTCAGCCGTTGGTTTTAACAGCCCAGGACCCAGTTGCGGAATCAGATCATAAATATGCCCTGATTGCTGGTGAACGGCGTTTACGGGCAGCAAAACTAGCTGGATTATCGACCGTGCCGGCTATCCTGCGGGAAACAGACAGCCAGAATCATTTACTGGTAGCGCTGATTGAAAACGTACAACGGGCTGACCTCAACCCCCTGGAAACTGCAACCGCCTACCAAAGCCTCTCGGTTGAGTTTGGTCTTTCCCATAAAGAAATTTCGAAACGGGTAAGCAAAAGCAGAACTGCCGTTACCAATACCTTGCGGCTGTTGGATCTGCCAGACGTAGTCCAGCAGGCAGTGCGGAAAAACCAGGTCAGCATGGGTCATGCCCGGGCGCTCCTGGCTCTGCCAAACATCAAAGCCCAGAGTTCCGCTTTGCAGACCATCCTGACCCAGGAACTAAGTGTGCGGCAGACGGAAGCGCTGGTCAATAAATTCAAAGGTCAAAAGCGACCAAAGCCGCCTAAAAAGGATCCCAAGTCACCTGAGCTCAAATCTCTAGAAGAGGAATTGCAGTCCTCGCTGGGAACAAAAGTCCGCTTGACGCGGAGTAAAAGCGGTAAAGGAACCATTACCATCCATTATTATTCGGATGAAGAATTTAATACTTTGGTTGACCGCTTCCGGAAATAATTAACACCCCGGCTATTCCCCTCAACAATAAAAACTGATGGAATCTTTCCAGCTGACCAATGCCCGCATCTACACTATGGATCCCCGGCAGCCCCTGGCTTCTTCCCTGGTCTGCCGCGGCGGAAAAGTGGAACGCTTGCTGGCTGAAGACCCTCTGGATTCCAAAAATTCCCTTGATCTTGGCGGACGGATCGTCCTGCCCGGATTGATCGACGCCCATCTGCACCTGAGACTGTATGCAGAAACCCTTCAATATATAGATTGCGAAACCAGGACCAAAGAGGATTGCCTGGAGAAAGTCGCAGAACGGGCTGCCGTTACTCCGCCCGGCGAATGGATTCGAGGACACGGCTGGAATCACAATCATTGGTCCACTGGCTATGGCACAGCGGCAGAGCTGGATCAAATTTCCCCTCACAACCCAGTCTACCTGACCGGTAAATCCCTTCATGTGTCCTGGGCTAATTCCACGGCACTTAAAATTGCCGGAATCAGCGACCAGACACCTGATCCGCCTCGCGGGACCCTGTTAAGAAATGCTAAGGGAAACCCTACAGGTATCCTGTTTGAAGAAGCAGTGAAACTGGTTGAAAAAATCATCCCGTCCCCGAGCGTCGAAGCTGCCGCTGAAGGCATCCGGAGAGCACAGGAAGAATTATGGAAAATGGGGCTCAGTGGAGTTCACGATTTTGACCGCGAGCTTTGTTATCATGCCCTGCAGTACTTAGTAGAAAATGGTCAGCTTAAACTCAGGGTATTAAAAAGCATCCCCGCAAAATATTTACCAACAGCTATTGAGCTGGGGTTAAGAACCGGCTCCGGGAACGATTGGTTGTGGATCGGGGGAGTGAAGGATTTCGCGGATGGCGCGCTGGGTCCACAAACGGCTGCCATGCTGGAACCTTATCAGGGATCCAGAGTTAACAGGGGCATGCCCCTATTAATGGAAGAAGAACTGCTTGAGTTGGGCATCAGGGCAGCTCAAGGCGGTTTTTCCCTGGCAATTCATGCCATCGGTGACCAGGCAAACCGAACTGTGTTAAATGCCCTGGAAAAAATTCGAGGTTATGAACGTGATCAGGGCATCAAACCCCTGCCTCACCGGATAGAACACCTCCAGCTTCTTGATCCAGTAGATGTTCCCCGCCTGGCTGAACTGAACATCACGGCCTCCATGCAGCCAATCCATGCCGCTTCGGATATGGAGATGGCGGATAAATACTGGGGAAAAAGGACCGCTTACTCTTATGCTTCCCAGCTGCAGTTTCAGCAGGGAGCGCGGGTGGTATTTGGGTCGGATGCCCCGGTAGAAAACCCAAACCCGTTCTGGGGAATTCACGCCGCGGTGACTCGCCGGAAAGCCGACGGATTTCCGGGTCCAGATGGCTGGCATCCGGAGCTGCGGGTTCCGCTTGGCAAAGCCCTTGAAGCCTACACAATTGGACCAGCTGCCGCAGGAGGTAAATCCGGTCAACAAGGGAGCCTTGCGCCAGGATACTGGGCTGACTTGATTGTCCTGGAAAAAGACCCCTTCAGCTGTTCTGAGGATGAATTAAGGGAATTAAGACCTTCTGCGACGATGATCGACGGGGAATGGGTCTGGCGGGATTTTTAAGAACATCTCCCCTCTTCTCCCAGTCCCACAGTCTCCTCTTCCCCCAGTCTCATCTTCTCTCAGTCTCTCATTGCCAGGGATCATAAAGAGAAATACCGGCAAGTTGGAAGTCTCCTGTGTTGCGGGTTACCAGGGTAAATTCAGTCTGAAGAGCAGTAGCGGCCAGCAAAGAATCGATCGCAGGCAATGGATTTCCAGTTTTTTCCAGACGTGCGGTTAATTCACCCCAGGTCAGCAAAACGGGGAGGTCAAGCGGCAAGATCCTGTTATGAAATCGTGTAAGTAGTTCTTCCTTAAACCAGGAGTCCAAGGTGTTTTTGCGTTTCGAAGTCGGTAGTTTCTCAATGCCCTTCTTTATTTCCCCCAGGGTAATGACGCTGAGATAGATACTATCCGGGTCAACCTTTTCCAGCCAGGCGATAACCTTTGAATTTGGCTTCCGCGCAACCAGTTCAGAGATCACGTTGGTATCAAGAATGTAATTCATAATTCCAGATCCCGGGGAAGTGTGCTATCGCGGGTCAGATCCAGATCAAGTCCAGCAAGAGGAGAGTTTTGAAAAAACTCTACCAGGCTGATCTGGGTTCCTTTTAAGTGGCTGAATTCAGATTTGGAAAGAATCACAACCACTTCTTCTCCCCGCCTGGTGATCACTTGCGGTCCTTTGGCCAGGGCGTCATTGACTACCTGGCTGAATTTATTCTTAGCTTCCTGCAGCTGCCATACCTTGCCCACGGTTCATCTCCTGTCTAGACTGTCTAGATTATATAACATAAATCCCCAAAAAACAAGCTCGATTCTCAATCTCGGCAATCATCACGAATTACTATTTACTACTTACTGATTACCGCCCCATTCTCTCAGTCTCTCAGTCCCCCAGTCTCCCCTTCTTCCCTTCTCCCCCTCAGTCTTCATCCAGCGGGCTCCTCACTCCCCTGCCCCCTTTGTTGAGTACATGGGTATAGATCATGGTAGTGGAAACATTAGAATGACCGAGCAGTTCCTGCACGGTGCGGATATCGTAACCATTTTCCAGCAAATGGGTGGCAAAACTGTGCCTGAAAATATGGGGCGTGACGTGTTTTGTCACACCCGCCCTGTGGGCAGCTGACTTGACTGCCCGTCGAATGCCACTGGGGTGGAGGTGATGGCGGCGGACTTCTCCGGACCGGGGGTCCCGGGAGCGTTTCGGAGCGGGAAAAACGTACTGCCAGATCCATTCCCTGGCTGCGTTGGGGTATTTCCTCGCCAGGCCTCTGGGAAACCCTACAGTTCCATATCCCTCCGCCAACGCTTGTTGGTGAGCGACTTTGACCGACTTCAGGTGACGTTGAAGGTCCGGCCTGACAGAATCCGGCAGGACAGAAACACGGTCTTTGGCACCCTTTCCGCTTCTGACTAAGATCTCCCCCCGGTCAAAATCGAGATCCTGTATCCGCAGGCGAAGACATTCACTGACTCTCAGCCCGCTTCCGTAAAGCAGCCCGGCAATTAATTTATGAACACCTGATAGTTCTTCCAAAACCTCCAGGGCTTCCCGTTTACTAAGCACAACAGGAAGGTGTTTAGCCCGTTTTGCCGGTGTTGGCAGGATTTCCTGGTCCAGGGGCAGATGGAGCACCTCGTTGTAGAGGAATTGCAGAGCAGCCAGAGCTTGATTCTGGGTTGAGGGGGAGACACAGCTCTCCACTGCCAGGTAAGTAAGAAAGGCTTCAATATCATGTTCCCCCATCTCTTCCGGGTGGCGTTTATGGTGATAGAAGATGTATCTTTTAATCCATGAAGTATAAGCCTGTTCTGTACGGTAAGCGTAATTCTTGCGGCGTAGAGTATCGCGGACACGATCGAGGAGCTTTTTCTCGCTCATAGAACCCCCAGTAAACAAAGAAAAAAAGGATTATGCTATACTTCGATTATAAACGAATCATCAGGGAATTCGCAAGAAGTGTTTGATAACACCAGAGGTGTTATCAAACACAGAGGAACATAACGTCCAGGTGATTATCGCGCATTTGAAACATAATTAACGTTGAACTAAGCGCTTCGCGCAGGGGGACATTGGAGCGGCGCTTCTCTCCCTAAACGACCCCAATAGTAGATCCTCAGGCTATATTTCCTATTAGACAAATCACTATCTAATAGGAGGTAAAGCCATGACTGCTTTAAGAGAACGAATGATTGAGGATCTGCAGCTGCACGGTTTTTCTGAGAAGACGCAGGAATCTTATCTGCGCTCTGTTCGTCAACTGTCAGCGTATTGCAATAAGCCACCGGATAGGATCTTAGAGGATGAACTGCGCGAATATTTTCTCTATCTGAAGAACGAGAAAGGTGCTTCCCGAAGTACCTGCCGGGTAGCTTTGTACGGCATCAGGTTCTTCTACCTGAAGACCTTGCGGAAGGAATGGCCTGCTCTGGATCTGATCCGATTTCCACCGGAAAAAACGCTGCCTGTGGTGCTCAGCGTGAATGAGGTGCATCGGATTTTGAAGAGGGTTCGACTTCCGAAATACCGGGTCTGTCTGACTACTATCTATTCCTGCGGGCTGCGCCTGCGTGAGGGAGTCACCTTGAAAACCGAGGATATTGACGGGGAGCGCAAGCAGCTGCATATCAGGAGAGCAAAAGGAGGCAAGGATCGCTATATTCCTCTGCCCGAGCGAACGTTGAAGATGCTGCGCGATTTTTGGAGCACCCACCGCCACCCCACTTTTCTCTTTCCAGCAAGAATACCTCTGGGTATACCAACTTCTTCTGCCAAGAAAACGATGTGTCCCAGTGGAGTACGTCGAGCACTGCAGGCCGCTGCGAAAGAAAGTGGCGTAAATAAACACACTACAGTCCATACCCTGCGTCATTCCTATGCCACTCATCTGCTTGAGGCGGGGGTCAATCTGCGGGTCATCCAAGCCTATCTGGGACACAGTTCACCCAGGAGCACGATGATTTACACCCATCTGACGGAAAAAGCTCAGACGCCTGCAGTGGATGCCATCAATGAACTCTTGAAAGACATTTCGTGGTAGAGCTGGCTGATATCTTCCAGCAGCAGGGAAACCAATACCGCACAAAATATGGAGAACGAATGCTGCCCAGCCACCGGCAGGCAATGCGGGATGTGGAGTACTGCCGCACCGTCGCTCTTGGCGGGCATATTTATTCCTGTCCTGAGTGTGACCAGGTCCAATACCAATACCACTCCTGCCGCAACCGGCACTGCCCGAAATGTCAGCAGGGAAAAGGTCAGGAATGGTTGAAAAAACAGCAGGATAACCTGCTTGGAGTGCCCTACTTTTTACTGACCTTCACCCTGCCAGATGACTTGAGAACGCGAGCTCGCAGCAACCAATCCCTGTTCTACAACACTCTCTTTCGCACCTCCGCGGCAGCTGCCAAGAGACTGGCGCTGGATCCAAAATACGTAGGAGGGCAGATTGGCATGGTGGGAGTTTTGCACACCTGGGGAAGGGATCTGACCTTTCATCCCCATGTGCACTACCTGATTCCCGCAGGAGGTATTGGCGGCGATGGGGAATGGCTGCCTGTCAGGAACAACTTCCTGTTTCCTGTGAAGGCACTGTCGAAGATCTTCCGGGCCAAGTTTCGCGACGCGTTGCAGGAAGAAGACTGTTTTGAAGATATCCCCTCCCGGGTATGGAAGCAGGATTGGGTGGTTCACTGCCAGCAAGCTGGAAAAGGAGTGGCTGCTCTCAAGTATCTGGCCCCTTATATCTTTCGAGTGGCGATCAGCAACAAACGCATCGTGAAATTGGCTGACAAGAAGGTGACCTACCTCTACAAGCCAACTGGCACGAAAACATTCAAACGCTGCACGCTGGCTGCGGAGGAGTTTATCCGCCGTTTTCTGCAGCACGTGCTGCCCAGGGGGTTTGTCAAAGTCCGCTATTATGGCTTTCTCAGTTCCGCTGTCCGCCCTAAACTACTCTCGCTTCGTATCCAGCTGGAAAAGCTCTATTCTCGCCATCTGGAGCAAGCTCAACAAGCTGATGAGGATGATCCAGACATGTCTGAGAAACACCATACATGCTGTCCTTCTTGTGGGTGCAGGATGCTGCTGCAGGGAACCATACCCAGAAACGGACGCAGCCCGCCATGAAATCATTTTCTGCCTTGCGTCTCATCTCTCCATCTGGCATTGGAAAATTCCTGGCCAGCTTATTTATTCCTGCATTGTGGGAAACCTGGCGCCAAAATTCGACAGCAATCATCTTCTCCAGGGGGAAACTATTATCATTCTCTTGCAAAAATACGGCATCTTTGGGTACACTACAGGTATTGAGCAGCTAAGAGACCTGCAATCAAATTCCAAACAGAAACCTTTCTCGGCTTTGTTCAACCTTGATTATGTGGCGGCTTTGCGCCACATCAATACTTAACCGTTATGTAGATTTAAACCATACAGGGCGTTGTTCATTAATAAAATATTTTGTCTACTATATATATGAGAACTTTTGTTATGGAGGTTTGAATGGACACTAAGAAAGCTCTGATTAAAAAAGCAACTACGTTTATATTGATTGAATTTGGAATTATTGCGATTATAAGTTTAATATGGTGGTTGAGTGGTAACCACATGGTGGTGAACTATAGTAATTTCTTGTTTCTCGGGGGGATAGGAGTAATGTTGGTTGGATTAGTTATTATGGTTGGTACGATTAAAATTACGGGAAATTATAATTACCAGTTCGCGAAAACTGTAAGCCCAGATCGAGATAATGTACACGTAGTTCGGGATTGGAAAGAGCGATTTGCAAACCAGGGACGGTTACTGATTTTTATCCTCTATGGTTTGCCAATAATTCTCATAGGTGTTTTGGTTAATGTTATATGGGGTTAAACTGTATATATATCAATAACTAAAGGGGGCACTACATAACCCACGCTCCACCCGACAGCCTGTTAAGGTAGATAGACTGGGATTTTCAATAATCAAACCAAGACCCGGCTGCGGGTGAGCTCATCCGTTAGGTAAAACCACATTCATTGTGCTTGACACTATTGGTGTTTTGCGCTATTATTCCTTTACATGATTAAATCATTTCAAGATCGTGACACTGAGCTGTTGTTTCATGGTCAAAAACCACGAAAACTCCCCTCAGAGATTTGGAGGCGAGGAACTAAAAAGCTCCTCATTCTGCACGCAGCCACAAATCTATCTGAGTTAAGGGTTCCTCCAGGTAATCGTCTGGAAAAGCTCAAAGGTGATCGTTCGGGGCGACACAGCATCCGAATCAATGATCAATGGAGAATATGTTTTCAATGGCATGACGATCATGTTTATCAAGTAGAGATTACAGACTATCATTCATAATTGCGTGAGGTGTACAGCATGAGTAAGAGAGAGTTGGCTCCCATTCATCCCGGCGAGATTTTGCTGGAAGAGTTTCTAAATCCGATGGATATATCTCAGTATCGTTTGTCCAAAGATATTAGTGTAGATCCTAGGCGAATTAATGAGATTGTCCATGGTCAGCGCGCCATTTCCGCTGATACTGCACTTCGTCTCGGCCATTATTTTGGTATGACTCCCCAGTTTTGGCTGAACCTGCAGTCCCATTATGATTTGGAATTGCTTGACATGACAAAAGGCGACAAAATCGAAAAGGAAGTTAAAGTATTGGCATAAATTGTTCCTTTAGTGGTTTTCCTAACCCACGCTCCACCCGACAGCCGGTTTAGACGGACGACCGGGGACGGGGGACCGGAATGGCAAGGCCCGGCTGCGGGTGAGCTCATCCGTTATGCGGAGTAAAAAAATTTCTATGGAAATTGTAAAAGGAGATCTCATAAAGCTTGCGCTTGATGGTAAGTTTGATGTCGTCGTCCATGGGTGTAATTGTTTCTGCACCATGGGAGCGGGAATTGCGAAACAGATCAAACATAAGTTTCCGGAAGCTTATGAGGAAGACCTGAAAACGGCCAAAGGGGATAAGAAAAAGCTGGGAACAATCTCATATGCAATTATTGAAAGGAATGGATTTACTTTTACTGTTGTGAATGGGTATACACAATACAATTGGCGAGGACGGGGTATTCTTGTTGATTATGATGCAATACGATCAGTGTTCAATAACGTAAAATCGTTATACTCAGGTATGAGGATTGGATATCCAAAAATCGGAGCAGGGCTCGCTGGTGGTGATTGGGAATTAATTTCCACGATAGTTGACGAGGAACTAGCCGGGGAGGATCATACAGTAGTCGAGTATTCTAGCTAATGGATGTACTGATTTACTAGGTTCTAAATGGATGAACTAATTAAGATTAAGTACAAGAGGCATGAATACAACATAAGACCACAGAAATGTGAAAATAATCTGTTAGTTTTCACCTATGATATTCCCTACTTTGGAGCATGTGGGATTTTCCCTCCTTTGCACATTGCGAATCAAATCTTCTTGAGCGGAGGCCATAAGGGAGGGATGAGCCCAGGGGCAACTTGGAAACCATTCAAAATAACAAAGGAAGAGTATGATAAGCTCTCTAAATTGGTAAAGATTACGCCAATTTCATCTATTCAACCTTATGCCCGTTATGCATGGCTTCCTTTTAAATTTGACTCGGGCTTTGACTATATTATGGATCAAAAGCAATGGATGTTTGCTACATGTGAAAAACATAGAGATGCGTGGCATAAGGAATTTGAAAGTCTAGAAGAACAAATGAACTCCGCCTAACCCACGCTCCACCCGACCTTTGTGGACCGGTGGCGCAAGTGGAGTATAGTTATCTTAGGCGGGTGAGCTCATCCGTTATATTTCCCGGCTTCATGCTCTTGCTTTAAAGCTTTGTGCTTAATTCTTTTTGATAGTTGTTTTTTTAGTTTGGTTATTGATTTCTATGATCTGCTTTATTTAGTTGATGGTTCCAGTTTTTTTGATCCGTTTTTCATTTACACCAGATTTTGTTAATTTAAGGTTGTCCTTGTTTAGAATAGTAATAAAGATACTCTAAGATTGAAATTCTGCTCATCAATTCCCTTTTATTGGTCTCACTTTCTTTGTTTTTTATCAGTTGCTAAAGTTAAGCGGGTTGCTGCTTTCACCGCCGCTCAATATAACCCCCGCTCTACCTGACCGCCTACGGCGTGGGGGATCGGACGCTTTTAGTTTATTTTTGGTTTTGGGTTAAAATCTTTAAAGGGTCAAACCGGCGGCAGGTAAGCTCATACGTTATGCATCTAACGTTTCTTTGATAGGAGCAAGTTTATGGCGAAAAATAAGATGTCAAAAAAGGCTATTATTCTAATTGTCATTGCTTGCATACTCTCAGCTTTTGCTTTAGGTCTTACACTGGGAGCAATTGGAGGGCTTGTTTATGCTTGGGTTTTAGATCCAATTGAATGTATTGATGGATTACCACCTCAATTAGAAGAAACCTATCAAAAAATTTATGTCAGTCTTGTCGTCGATTCCTTTTCAATTAACCATGATTTATTACTAGTTTCTGCATATTTAGGAACTTGGGAAGATTCGGAAATAATACATTTATTAACCAAACAGCTTGATTGTGCAGTTAGTCAAGAGGATTTTGAGAGAGCTGAATTGATTAGGGATATTTTACTTACTTATCACAACCCTGCTGAATCTAATCCATGATCTACTATTTCATGCATAACCCACGCTCCACCCGACCGCCTTCGGCGTGGGGAATCGGCGGCTTCTAGTCATCTTTAGTTTTGGGTTAAAATCTTTAAAAGGTCAAATCGGCGCCAGGTGAGCTAATCCGTTAGGAGGCAATTCTATTTTAGAGAGAATAAACTCAAAAATTAATATAATGTCCTCAAAAGACCTCAGAAGGATAAATATCCTTACATTGATTGGAGGTCTAATATTTCTTGTTTTAAGAGTGACAGCCAGGTAAGGTTGGCATTTTATTAATGATGGCCATTAAGCATTTAAACAAAATTCAGTAGAAAATTTGCTTCATACTGGTTAAGGGCTGCGGGTGAGCTCATCCGTTAGGCCGCGCGAAGTAATGAAATTGGAGGTTTTTAAACGATTAGTGAAGATGTTACTATGAAAATTGATAACGTAGAACAGCACACTATCGGGCGATCCTTAGTGTTGCATTTACTTCCAGGCATACTGATTGGAGTTTTTTATTTTGCAATTGCC
>Ga0255375_10190_pt1 | contig 11204 bp, 6 predicted proteins | sample ANMaggSeSYBR01H3_FD_182090 | JGI IMG/M metagenome (GOLD analysis project Ga0255375, IMG submission 182090) | Sediment cell enrichment communities from methane seep in Santa Monica Basin, California, United Staets - ANME aggregate JGI... | ecosystem: Environmental > Aquatic > Marine > Cold seeps >... | reverse complement strand
AAAATTTTATACCGAAACCTCTCATGAATAAACTTGCCCACGATAGCGCCCATAAACATGTTACCGGGGAATCGGTTTACATTAATGATATTGATGCAGGCAATGATTTATTATATGGCCATGTTGTGTACAGTAAAATTGCCCACGGCAAAATAATATCCATAAATATTAAGAAAGCCCTCGAACTGGAAGGTGTCGTTAAAATATTATCGCATTACGATATTCCAGGTGTGAATCAAATGGGACCGGTTATTCACGACGAATTTTGTTTGGCAATTGATAAGGTTACTTTTATCGGACAGGCCATTTTATTAATTGCTGCTAAAAGCATTGAAATTGCCCGGCAGGCAGAAAAACTAATTACTATTGAATACGAAGAGTTTGAAGCAATTCTGGATTTAGAAACTGCCATTAAAAAGAAAAACGAGCTTCAGCCTCCCCGTAAAATTGAAACCGGGGATATAATTTCAGCATTTAAAAAATCAGAACACTTTTTTGATGGAGAACTATTAACCGGCGGACAGGAACATTGGTACCTTGAAACCCAGTCCTGTCTTTCCATTCCGGTTGAAGATAATGAAATAAAGGTATATAGCTCTACACAACATCCATCCGAAACACAGGCCATTGTTGCTGAAGTTTTAGGAATTAACAGAAATGACGTCGAAGTGGAAGTAAGGCGTATGGGTGGCGCATTTGGGGGGAAAGAAACCCAGGCCAATCATGTGGCTGCATGGTCAGCTTTATTGGCGAATGCAACTGGCCGACCGGTTAAAATTCATCTGACCCGAGATGAAGACCAGATTATGACAGGAAAACGTCACCGAACAAAAAGCCAATATAATGTTGGTTTTAACCGGGATGGGAAAATTAATGCCCTGGATGTAAAAATTCATTTGGATGCAGGCTCTTCTTCTGACCTAACCATGGCTATCCTGGAAAGAGCGTTGTTCCATATCGATAATGCATATTATATTCCAAACCTGAAAGTTGTTGGTTATTCATGGAAAACAAACCTGCCTTCCAATACAGCTTTCCGTGGTTTTGGTGGTCCACAAGCAATGGTGGTTATCGAAAACATCATCGACCGTATAGCAAGGTTTCTGAAAAAGGATTCGTTGGAAATTAGAAAATTGAACTTTTATAAAACGGAAAATGAAAATATTACCCATTATGGGCAAAAAGTTAAAAAAAACCGTTTACCCCTTCTTTATGATCAGCTTTTGAAATCTTCAGAATATAGTAACCGTCGTGAACAAATTAACCAGTTTAACAAATCTAACAGATTCACCAAAAGAGGCCTTGCGATGACCCCGGTCAAATTTGGAATATCATTTACTACTTCTTTCCTTAATCAGGCTGGAGCTTTGGTCAATATTTACCGCGATGGAACAGTGTTGGTAAATCATGGTGGAACAGAAATGGGTCAGGGATTGCACACAAAAATTCATGGAATAACTTCTTCTGAATTAGGGATTGACCCAAGTCATATAAAAGTAAGTGCGACCAATACTTCCAAAGTACCAAATACTTCGGCAACTGCAGCTTCATCCGGTAGCGATCTGAATGGGATGGCGGTTAAAAATGCAATTGATAAATTGAAGGCCAGACTTACCGATCCAATCAGAAAACAGTTAAATAATAACCGCTTGCTAATAGAAAATATCGTCTTTCAGGACAATTTTGTTTTTGATAAAAAGAATCCAAAAGATAAAATTGCTTTTAATGAATTGATTGAAAAAGCCTACCTTGATCAAACCAGTTTAAGTGCAACCGGTTTTTATAAAACACCGAATATTCATTATGATCGGGAAAAAGGTACAGGAGAACCATTCCATTATTTTGCTTTTGGCATGGCAGTTTCTGAAGTGGAAGTTGATACCTTGACCGGATATGCCCAGATCCTGAGAACAGATATTTTACACGATGTCGGGAAATCATTGAATGAAGGATTAGACATTGGACAAATCGAAGGTGGTTTTATCCAGGGTGTTGGATGGGTTACAACTGAAGATTTAAAATATGATACCAAAGGAAACTTGCTTAACCACTCACCGGATACATATAAAATTCCTACAATTCGGGATATTCCAAAAGACTTCCGTGTTGACTTATTAAAAAATGTTCCAAATCCAAATGTTATAAAACAAAGTAAAGCTGTGGGGGAACCTCCTTTTATGCTGGCCTTCTCGGTTTGGTTAGCCGTTAAAGATGCAATTTCCGCAGTTGGTGATCACAAGTTAGAACCGAAGTTTTCATTGCCCGCAACCAATGAAGTAATCCTGGAATCGATAGAGAATATTCGAAATTTATTGGAATAGAAATATCAATTATCTTTATCTGCACAATTATGTTTTATCTGGTATTCTCAATACTAAGTTCCACACTTGTTATCGTTTCATTCAAACTGATGGCGAGATACAAGGTCAGTATTTTGCAGGCAATTACAATAAATTATCTCGTGGCTTCAATCTTTGGATTTCTTTCAGAACCCGGAACTTTCAACTTGATGGAACTACCTTCCCGCCCCTGGTTTACAATGGCACTAATCATCGGTGTGACACTGATCCTGGGCTTTAACCTATTTGCCCTCTCAGCTGCAAAAGCCGGAGTGGTCATTACAGCTATCGCTAGTAGAATGTCTGTTTTAATTCCTGTTATAGCAGGCTTCCTCCTTTTTTCCGAACCTGTTGGGATTATCAAAATTGCCGGGATTTTGCTTGCACTCTTTGCCTTTTATCTTACTTTTCTTAAAAAGGACAAAATTCGTATCAATGTAAAAATAATTTTACTTCCTTTCCTGATGTTTTTTGTAATGGGCATCAATGATACCCTGATGAAATATGCAGAGTTTTATTCCATTGGAGAAGATTTCGTTTTGTTTCTTTCCACTGCCTTTCTAACTTCACTAGTTCTGGGAACCATTGTTTTAATAGTAAAGTCAAAGAATGAAAAATTTGCCCTAAAAAATGTATTTGCAGGAATTGTACTTGGTTTGCTAAATTGGTATTCAACGTTTTATTTTTTAAAAGGTCTTAATTTATTCGATGTTTCAATAGTTGTTCCAGTGATAAATGTTGGCATTGTTGCCCTTTCTTCAGTAGCAGGTTATTATTTCTTTAAGGAAAAATTAAGTGCGGTAAACTGGTTGGGAATATTTATTGCGATGCTTGCTATATTCCTGATGGCTTTTTCAATTACTTAAAACTTGTCTAAATTCTTTTATTTTCAAAAAGCCACTACTGTCAGGTCAACCAGATAATGTCGTATAAACCTTATCAACAAATGTTCAGTACCTACGGCACCGGTGTTCTAATTCTCAATATAATACTTTAAATATTATGACCCTACAGGTCAATGCTCCGTAAGAGCTTGATATTTATAGAAATAAAATAGAGAAGGAATTTGCATGCCGTAGGTATGCTATAATTTAGATATTATTGGGCTACAGTTTAGTCCCTATAGTGTCCGTCCCTAAAGTCAGTGTCTGATCTGTAATGTTCACTAACGAGGCTGTGAAGTTAGTGGTCATTAGTGACAGACATTATTTAACATTGACTTGACTACATTAATCCGGAAAAGTATTTTTGGTAATCTTCAGGTGTATTAATATTGACAGAAATATATGGGTCATTCACAACAACATTCTTACGTATAAATGATTTTAATACATCTTTAAAATTTATTGATTTGTTGAAGTCCGTCTTTACCTTTTCAGTTATTTCCGAAGAAAGCAAAATAGGATGGCCTCCCCTATTTTCATGCACCGGTACTACAAAATCGGCATCATGAATAGCATGGTATAATTCCAATAACAATCCTGCATTTACGAAAGGGTTATCAATATTTTGTATAAATACATTCTTATTCTCAATCTCCTTTAAACCTAACTGAATAGAATGAAAACGCCCATATTCCGGATTTTGATTGATAACAACTCTTACCGATTCAAGAAACTCATACAATTTCACTTTTGCTGTATCATTCACAACCACCACCAAATCTGATACAACGAAACGTTTATATACTTTAACAATATGTTCAAGAAAAGTCTCATCTAGTGAAAATCTTAATTGGTGTTTCGGTTTACCCATCCGCTCCGAAAATCCCGCAGCCAGAATCATTGCAGCAGGCCTGTTTGTTTCTTTATCCATACTTTTAATCAACAACTTTTTGTTTAAAGAATAACAATTCTTTCACGCCAAAACTACGAATATTTGTAGATTTGCTATTTATACAATACAATTTGGAATGACCGACAAATTTTCCGTAATACCGTTAAAACAGCTATTAAAAATAACATTGAATCAAATTGATTCGAAGAAGCAGTTTTTTGGCATTCCCGAAGAGGTTTTCTTCAAACCAAAAAAAACTGATCCGTTTCGGTCAACCCGCTTCGGTCAATCGATTGAAACACCCATTGGAGTTGCTGCCGGGCCGCATAGTCAAATGTCGCAAAATATAATTGCCTCCTGGCTTTGTGGAGCTCGTTTTATAGAACTAAAAACAGTTCAGACTCTGGATGAGCTTAACGTATCCAAACCTTGCATCGATATGCAAGATGAAGGTTATAATTGTGAATGGTCCCAAGAACTAAAAATACATGAATCGTATGACCAATACCTTAATGCATGGATCATAATCCATATACTAAAGCATAAGTTCGGCTGGGATGAAAAAGAATTAGGCAGCATTTTTAATATGAGTGTTGGATACAATTTGGAAGGTATTTTAAAAGAAAACATACAATGGTTTTTTTTAAAAATGAATGATTGTAATATTGAGAAAAAGAATAAAATTGCAGAGATACAAGACCTGTATCCAGAAATTCGAAACATCGAAATTCCGGATTGTATTTCAGATAACATTACCCTTTCGACGATGCATGGTTGTCCATCGGATGAAATTGAAAAAATTGGTTTGTATTTAATTGAAGAAAAAAAGCTGCACACAACTATCAAGCTTAATCCTACTTTATTAGGCAAAGAGCGATTAAACGGCATTCTAAAAAATAGTGGTTTTAAAACCCAGGTACCTGATTTAGCATTCGCACATGACCTAAAGTACCCCGATGCAATTTCAATAATCAAAAACCTCAATAAATCAGCCAAAGAGAACACTTTACATTTTGGCCTAAAACTGACCAATACACTTGAAAGCTATAATCATAAGTCTGTTTTCCCCGAAAGTGAAAAAATGATGTATATGAGTGGCCGGGCACTTCATCCGTTAGCGGTAAACCTCGCTCAAAAATTACAATTGGAATTCGATGGAAAGCTTGATATTTCCTTTTCTGCCGGTCTTAATGCATTCAATATTCACAGCATAATTTCTTGTGGATTATCGCCAGCTACAGTTTGTTCCGATATTCTAAAACCCGGCGGTTATGGATTATTGCACCAATATCTCAAAAACTTAGAGTTCGAATTTAAAAGATCAGGTTTCAATTCGATAAGAGATTTTATCTTTAAAACATCAGGCAAAAAATCTAAATCAGAAGCTATTCTAAAAAATCTAAAAAAATATGCAAATCATGTCATAACAGAAAATGCCTATAAAAAAACAGATTTCCAAGAGCCATCAATAAAAACCAATAGGACGCTTAACGCTTTCGATTGTATTCAGGCTCCATGTGTTGATACATGCCCTACACACCAGGATATTCCGGATTATCTTCATTATGTAGCAAACAATGATATTTCGGATTCTTTTCACACGATTCTTAGGACAAATCCTTTCCCTCAAAGTACAGGTATGGTTTGTGATCACCTTTGCCAGACCAAATGCACACGCATTAATTATGACAGTCCGCTGTTAATTCGTGAGATCAAGAGATATGTATCCGAAAACTCAAACATTCCATCACAAATTGAAAATATCGGGCAAACTGGAAATAACAAAAAGGTTGCAATAATAGGTGCTGGCCCTTCTGGCTTAAGCTGTGGTTATTTTTTAGCTTTGGCCGGATTTGAGGTAAATGTTTATGAAAATAAAAATCAGCCGGGCGGTATGGTTTCCGGAGCAATTCCATCGTTCCGATTAACAGAAGAGGCATTCCTGAATGATGTAAACCGGATAGAAAAAGTTGGAGTTAAAATCCATTATAACCAGAATATAGCAACAAAGAGTTTTGAAAAATTAAGGAAACAATCTGATTATATATACATTGCCACCGGAGCCCCAAACACCCGTAAATTTTTGATCGAAGGAATTAATAATTCCGGTGTAATTGATCCGTTGGATTTTCTTTTCAGGGTTAAAGACGGAAAAAATATTAAACTTGGCAAAAACATCATTATTGTTGGTGGAGGGAATACTGCGATGGACACTGCACGTACAGCCTTCCGCATGGCAAATCAGGATGCAAAAATTACCGTTTTATACAGACGAACACTTGATCAAATGCCAGCCGATTCAGGTGAAATAAAATCTGTAATGGATGAAGGCATCGAAATTCAGGAACTTGTTTTACCCATTCATGTGAATTCAGAAAATAACCGGGTTAAATCCTTGACCTGTATTCGGATGAAATTGGAAGGAAATGATTCTGCTGGTAGACCTAAACCTGTTGAAATTCCTGGTTCTGAATTTGAAGTTGTTTGCGACACATTACTCCCGGCTATCGGACAAGATCCTTTAATTGATTTTGTTGATTCAAAGTATTTAGTAACAGAACCAGGAGTTTATGAAATGGAAATACCCAATTTATTTTTAGGAGGTGATGCACTTCGGGGAGCTTCAACAGCAATCAATGCAATAGGAGACGGACGGAAAGTTGCTGAGAAAATTATTGAGAAGGCAGGATTAGATTTTAAAATTGATTTACCGCAAAAACGCGAAAAGGAAGATTATCGCCGGCTTATGGTTAACCGGATGAAAAAGAATCCTGCAGTTGACTTGAAAGAAATCCCATTTAACCAGCGAAAAAACTTTAACCTGGTCACTCAAAGTTTAACAAAAGAAGAGGCGCGAAAGGAATCTTCACGCTGCTTAAAGTGTGATGAACTATGCAATACCTGCGTAACAGTTTGTCCAAACCTGGCGCTTTACTCCTACTTTGTTGAGCCAGTTGAATTTGAATTATCAAAACTTGTAAAAACAAACGGTCGGGTTGAAATTATTCCTGATGGAAAGTTCGTTGTAATGCAATCTCCACAAATTCTTCATATTGCTGACTGGTGCAACGAATGTGGAAACTGTACTACTTTTTGCCCTACAACAGGCTCACCCTCTAAAGATAAGCCACATTTGTACCTGAATCAACAAGCTTTTGAGAAAGATGATGATTGTTACTACTATGATGAAACTGAGAAGATATTGAATTATAAACACAATGGACTATTGCATCAATTGATGGAAGATAATGGAGATTTGAAATATATACATAATAAATCTGAAATTACAATCGACAAAATAAATTTCAAAATTAAATCATTTAACCTATGGAATAACAATTCAATACAATTAGATAAGGTTGCTGAAATGAGTATTGTTTTGGAAGGTGCTAAAGGATTACTATCAGAACGCAGATGACGCAGATTATGCAGATTAACACAGATAGATATGGAGTTCAAACATAAAGAAATAACGGATAAAATAATTAAGGCCTTCTATGATGTATATAATGAACTTGGTTATGGATTTTTAGAGAAAGTTTATGAAAATGCATTGTATCTTGAATTAATTGAAATGGGCTTAACCGTGCAAAAACAATTTCCTGTCAAAGTGTATTATAAAGGTAAAAAAGTGGGAGATTATATCGCAGATTTAATAGTTGAAAATAAAATTATTGTCGAGTTAAAAGCTGCTGAATCTCTCTGTGAGGAACATGAATTTCAATTAATAAATTATTTAAAGGCTACAGATATTGAGATTGGATTACTTTTAAACTTTGGTAAAAAACCTCAAATAAAAAGAAAAATATTCACAAACAATAATCCGTGATGATCCGCTAAATCAGTGTCATCTGCGTTCTATTAAACGAAACAAATAAATATAATTATATGAGCAATAGAGAAGATATTTTAAAAAACACCATTAAACGTTGCCAGGAAAAACACATCATTATCCCGACATATAAACAAATGCGGAGCCCGGAATTGATCCCGGATAAGATAAAAGAAAAACTGAAAAATATTGGTCTTTGGGATTTGAACTCTTTAAATCTTTTTAGAATTACCTGGAAAAATGAACCAACCAAATTTGGTGGAGGATTTGGCGGTGTTAATTTTTTAGAATTGCCTTTTGAATTAACCGGAGTCAAGGCAAGAGTAATTGTTTTAGTCGGAAAATTTTTCCCAACAGGGGCACATAAAGTTGGTGCTACCTTTGGCCCCTTAGTTGAAAAATTGGTAACCGGAAAATTTGACCCAACCACACAAAAAGCCCTTTGGCCTTCAACTGGGAACTATTGTCGCGGTGGCGCTTACGATTCCTATTTACTGGGATGTGAGTCCATCGCTGTATTACCTGAAGGTATGTCGCAAGAGCGTTTCGACTGGCTGCATAAAGTAGGTGCTGAAGTTTTTGCAACTCCGGGAAGTGAAAGCAATGTTAAAGAAATTTATGATAAAGTAAAAGAACTAAAGGCTGAACGAGGAGATTCCATCGTTAACCTAAACCAGTTTGAGGAAATCGGAAATGCGCTCTGGCATTATGCTGTTACAGGTCCGGCCATGGAAGAGGTATATAATTCTGTAAAACAAGATCAAAATCGTTTTAGTGGAATTTTCCTTACACAAGGATCGGCCGGCACATTGGGAAGTACTGATTATTTAAGGGGGAAATTTCCACATATAAAGGTATGTGCAGGTGAAGCGCTGCAATGCCCTACCCTGCTTTATAATGGCTACGGTGCCCACCGCATTGAAGGAATTGGTGACAAACATGTGCCCTGGATCCATAACATGAAAAACATGGATTTAGTTGCCGGGATTGATGACGAACCCAACATGCATATCATGCGATTGTTTAATGAAGTTGCCGGCAAAGAGTTTCTTATTAATGAAAAAGGAATTGATCCTGAATTGATCCATAAACTTGAATTGATGGGCATTTCTTCAATTGCCAATATGATGGGAGCCATTAAACTGGCAAAATACTATGAAATGACGGAAGATGATGTGGTGTTCACAGTGGCAACGGATTCAATGGAAATGTATCAAAGCCGTATGAAAGAAGAACAAGAACGGCTTGGTGATTTTGACAATAAATCTGCTGCTGTATCTTATGAAGCAGATTTGATGGGTATTGGAATCGACCATATGATTGAGATGGATTATTATGAGAAAAAGCGTATGCATAACCTGAAGTATTTCACATGGATAGAGCAGCAAGGCAAAACCGTAGAAGAATTGAATGCCCAATGGTACGATGATAATTACTGGAAATCGCAATACGCTAAAGTAGATGAGTGGGATGAAGAAATTATGGAATTCAACGAACGAACCGGGGTGTTGAAAGAGTACATTTAATTCTAGACTTATTTTTTTAACTTTACAATAAATTAAAATTCTAATTTATACAATGAGTAGCAGTTTCACATACCAATGCACATCATGTGCAGAAGATTTTCCTTCTGACAGCACAATGTATTTATGCCCAAAATGTGAAAAAAAACCCAAAGAAAAACTTCCGCCTTTTGGCGTACTTAAAGTTATCTATGGGTATAAAGATTTGATAAGGTTTGGAATTACATTTAAAAAACTTAAACAAAATCGTTGGCTTGATCTTTTACCCATCAACAATTTGGATAACCTGCCTAAGCTAAACATTGGGAACACCCCATTGTATAATTATCAAATGCTTGGAGAAGAAAACATGGGATTTGACTTGTACCTGAAAGACGATTCTCAAAACCCAACTTTTTCATTTAAAGACAGGGCTTCAGCTTTGGTTTCTGCTTATGCAAAAGAAAATGGGATCGATACGATTGTCACAGCATCTACGGGAAATGCAGGTTCATCCCTCGCCGGAATATGCGCAGCACAAGGACAAAAAGCCATTGTGATGGTACCAGAATCCGCACCAATAGCCAAGCTCACACAAATCATCATGTATGGGGCAGACATTATTCCTGTTAAAGGGAATTATGACGATGCTTTTGACTTAAGTGTGAATGCAACTGAACATTTTGGTTGGTACAACCGGAATACAGCTTATAATCCGTTGACCATTGAAGGGAAAAAAACGGTTTCATTTGAATTGTTTGATCAACTTGGAGAAACTTTACCAGACCGGATTTTTGTTCCGGTTGGAGATGGTGTAATTATTTCAGGGGTGTATAAAGGCTTTGAAGATTTACTAAAACTTGGAATTATTAATAAAATGCCAATTATTGTTGCAGTTCAAGCAGAAGGAAGCGATAATTTAGTTCGCAACATCTCAACTTCAACATTTGTAGTAAAAGATAGCCATACCATAGCTGATTCTATTTCGGTTAATTATCCACGAAACTATTATATGGCAAAAGATTTTATCCAAAAGTACAAAGGCGATTGGCTAACCGTTTCGGATATCGAAATTATGGAGGCTTCAAAAAACCTGGCAAAACATACAGGCCTTTTTGCTGAGCCAGCTGCTTCTGCAGCTTTTGCAGGAATGATAAAATATAAAAACGAAAATAAAATAGCAAAAGGTTCAAGAAATGTTGTATTGCTTACAGGTAGCGGACTCAAAGATATTTCATCACTGCAAAAGGAGTTAAAAATACCGGATGCTATTGAACCGGATATAAAATACATAGAACGCTGATAACACAGATAAACACAGATTAAATCAGTGAAAATCTGCTAAATCTGCGTTATCTGTGTTCCAATAAAATAAACGATGATTACTTTTACCTTAAACGGAGAAAAAAAACAATTTAACGATTCACTCGAAGTTAGTCTTCTGGATTACTTAAGGTTATCAGAAAAAATCATTTCTGTAAAAGATGGTTGCTCCGGCCAGGGTGTATGCGGAGCATGTACAGTTGAAATCAACGGCAAACCCAGATTGGCCTGTACGACCAAAATGAAAAGTTTACAGGATTGTGAAGTTGTAACTATGGAAGGAATTCCAGGATCAGTTCGGAAATTACTTGTAAATAAATTTTCAGAAAAAGGAGCTGTTCAATGTGGTTTTTGTTCGCCTGGAATGATATTGCGGGTTGCCCATTTGTTTCGCGAAAAGAAAATTCTTTCACGTGAAGAAATTTTCAAAGC
>Ga0255375_10188_pt1 | contig 11244 bp, 10 predicted proteins | sample ANMaggSeSYBR01H3_FD_182090 | JGI IMG/M metagenome (GOLD analysis project Ga0255375, IMG submission 182090) | Sediment cell enrichment communities from methane seep in Santa Monica Basin, California, United Staets - ANME aggregate JGI... | ecosystem: Environmental > Aquatic > Marine > Cold seeps >... | reverse complement strand
TTTACCACTCTACTCATTTACACCTTAAACTGCACATCTCACCCATCTATATCATGAACATTCAACATATATAGTGCACAAAGACCTATATTAAGTTGTCTCAACAACTCCGTTTTATTTGAATTCATCTCCGGTTCAATGACCATCTTTTCGCTGTCAACAAAAGCATTCCTTTCAAGCTGAAAAATTGATTCGAACAACGTCAACAATCTTTATTTTTCATGATAGTGATATTTTGTCAAAAACAGCTTGCACAGAATGGTAAATGATATCTTAAAACATCTCGAATTCAATTCCACACACTTAATCCTTGTCCCTAATTCAAATTCCCCCATCAAAGATTTCTTAAATCTCTCAAGGTTATCTTCATATTTTTTTCAATTCAGTGATCCACAAGTATATTTATATGTAGGAATATATATGTTCAGTATATTCAAAGCTGGGTAGTTGGATTGTGAGGTGGTAAGTTTAACTTGGCATAATATCCGATTTGCCCGTAAGTCATGTAATAACAAAAAAAGATTGTGCAGGGGGTACTTTCATTATTTGAGCATGTCATTCGAAGAATTTCATGCACGTTTACTGGGACTATTCAAAAAACCGCAGAGAGCGCAGAGGCACGCAGAGAAAAACAACAGACCTCTGCGCCTCTCTGCGTCCTCTGCGGTGAATATTTTTTGCCACGATCCATTTATCCAGAATAAATTAAAAAGTCACCATTTTCTTTTCAATATCTTAAAAACGATCTCACCCGCTTCAGGCAATATCTACTTCCTGACCGAAGATCACAGTCACACTTTCATAAATAAATCCTGCCAGTATAAAATCACTTAAAAAACGACCGGAAATACAGCCCGATATGTTTACAACCTATCTTTGACTTGCCGTGCTTCTTCCTGAAGAACCCGGACATCACATCCGAACACCCGGGCGCACCCTTGACAAACAATGACTGTTGGGGATATAAAGATATATATGCAACAACAATTAATATTAAATAAGTGGAATTGAATGATTTCCAGGAGCAGGTACGAAAAATTCTTGTTAAGAGATTTCCAGGAGCTTTCAGACAACGACTTTTGAAAAGTTGTCAAGACTGTGCATTTCTTCAGAGAAGAAATTTTCAAGGAAAAACAGGGGAATGTAGATGTTGTCCTCAGGTTTGCAGGTATCTGGAAAGATGAAACTTATATTTGCATAACAGGTCTTACTGTATACGAATTATACAAAGGCATTTCTTTTATTGGAGAGAAACAGAGATAACAGGAAGTAGAAGATTTTATAGAACTTGTGGATATTTTCAATAATACTGGTATGTCTGCCGCCGATATACCTGTGGCGATATAATTTTCCTAAAATTGCCTTCCTATACTTATCCACATTGTTGCTGCACTAAACATCGCAATAAATACATTCTGGTTTAATACTATCAAGTATGATTTTCAGTCCCTTGAGTTTAATTTATATACTTATTAGTCCAATAATTAATACAACAAGTGTTTCATAAAAATCAACAAAACCATTGGAGGAAGAACATGGAAATCCCGGAAGAAACCCCTATGCAGGCCATATTTGGCACGCATCCCCAGATAAAAGTAATCGAGACTTTAGCATTTCATTCAGATTTTGAATACAATCTGACAGAACTGGCCGAGTCTGCAAGCGTTTCAAAATCAACTGTCTTTGATATGAAAGAGAAGTTGTTACATTACCAGATAATGGGCCCCACAAAAAAGGTGGGTAGGATCCAATTATATAAATTCGAATCCCAAAGCCCTACAGGCAAATTATTAAACGAACTGTCAATAAAGCTCGCTGATATAGATGTGGAGCAACTTGTAAAAGAATGGGAACGCAAGGAACCGATTAAAGAACGTATCCAGGAATGACTATCCCCTTTTCCCAACCAGCGCCGCCAGCACCGCAGGTATGGCCCCGATAGCCGTACATGTCTCAAGCGGAATACCCTGCCCCGTAATATCCAGGTGATACCGCGCCCTCGCAAACAACTCCCGAGGCAGCCCCTTATGCCCCAGCCCCACCAGCAGCAGGTACGACCCGCCCCTGATAATCTCATCTGCCAGCGCTGCCGGGGTGATAGCTTTCTTTAGGTCCGGGCCCGAGGTGGTCACCACTGGCACGCCGAACTGGGGCTGGAATCCTTTTTTAGGCAGGTCGAACACGAAGAACCGGTTGTGTTCCAGCATCTCATGCAGGTACTTGCCTGACCTGCCGATGGTGGTCTTGTCTGCCACGAAATCGCACAGTTCCTCTGCATCCATCTTGAACGGGTAATCGAACAGTGCCAGCGCAAACCCATAACTGTATGCAATGGGTGCTGCCCTGGCAATGGAGCGGTAATGTGCGTCCAGCACCTTGATCCTGTCATAAGTATTCACCAGTCCCAACGTTAACATCTTATCACCTCAATTCCAGTACCATAGGCACCTGCATACACACATCCAGTTTATCGCAGTCGGCACAGTCCTGCCACAGCACGGCTTTTTGTGAACCATCCAGTGCCTCAAAACCCATCTTCTCGAAAAATCCCCTGGCTGTCGTTCTTACATATATCCGGTCAGTCATACCCTTTGCCCTTTGCATTAATGTTTCGAACAACCTGCGCCCGATTCCTTTATTTTTCCACCCCGGAAGCACGGCAATAGACCTCAGTTCCACCAGGCTCATATTGGAATCCAGGCAGGCACACCCCACAATTCTGTCCCCGGTTTCGGCCACAACAAACTGGTCAATGTTATCATCAACCAGTTCTGTCTCAAGTATGTACTGTGACAGGATGCTTTTAATGTCCGGCATATCGTCTGTGGCGGCACTCCTGATATTAAGATTCACATATCTGGAATATGATATTACTATTATTAAAAATAGAGTAAGGGAGCGTCGGTTAACCGCCCCCTGGCAGATACATTCACTCTTTCGGGCTATCTTCTGGTTCGGCAGAAGATTCATCTTCATTTGACTTGAAGATGTGGATGTCAGATTTATCTGACATCGCCTTTTCCTTCAGTGACTCGCCGGTCCTTATTGTTTCTTCGGTCTCCTTCACCAGAGCCTCTTCAATCTTCTCAACTTCACGCCTCAGTTCGTCAGCCTTTGGTATGTGTCCCAGTATGTCCTCAGCCTTACCCACTATCTTCTCCACATCCACAGTTTCGCCCACTTCAGGCACTTCAGTGGAGGCACCCAGATACTGCCCTACCTGGTTGAGCATCTTTGAGATCTCCATTGGGAAGATTATCTTTGTGGCCTGGCCTTCAGCCATTTTCTTCATCATATCCATGCTCAGCACAGAAATGGCCTTCTTATCCAGGGGCACGGCACCCACACTGAGGATTCTCAGACCTTGTGACTCACCCTGGGCAATAAGTATCTTTGACACCCGCTCGCCTTCAGCCTCAAGTATCTGTGACTGCCGCATACCCTCAGCATTCAGTATCCGGGCCTGCTTGGAACCTTCGGCCTCAAGGATGGCAGCCTTTTTCTGGCCGTCCGCCAGCAGGATCGCAGCCCTTCGCTTCCTCTCAGCAGAGGTCTGCTCTTCCATGGCTTCCTTGACTGTGCCTACAGGGTCGACTTCCCTTATCTCCACGGCCTCAACCTTCACACCCCAGGCATCGGTGGCCTCATCCAATATATCCCTAAGCTTGGTATTTATGAAATCCCGGTTGTACAGGATCTCGTCCAGTTCCATATCACCTACAACTGATCGCAGTGTAGTCTGTGACAGGCTTATAGTGGCGACATGATAATTGACCACTTCAAAATATGCCTTTTCCGGATCAATAACCCTGACATAGACAATAGCATCCACATTGGTGGGGCTGTTATCCTTGGTAATGACCTCCTGCCTGGGCACATCAAGGACCTGGGTCCTCAAATCCATACGTATCACTTCACTGATCAGCGGATACACCCAGTTGAAACCTGGGTTTAAGCGTTTCCTATAGCGTCCGAGCACTATCCATAGACCCTGCTCATAGGGCTGGATGATGGTAACACCCGAAATAAATATCAAAATGAGTGCTATTGTAATGACCAGACCCAATCCAAAATCAATTACTGCCATATACTATCCTCCATACAATTTATTTTCAATTTTATTCCTGAACGTTTTTATCCTGAAATAATGTAATTAAATCATTCACTGATTTCAACAACTCTTACATGGACTCCTTCGGATTCTATTACTTTCACTTTTTTTCCAATCGGGATTACTGATTCGGATGTGGCACTCCATGTCTGGTTATCGATCTTCACTTTTCCAGTAATAGAACCTGGTTCAATATCAATGGTCACTTTCCCTATTTTATCTTTCAGGGTGTCCCTGCTGGTGGATAATGGTATTTGTACCGGGGCAATTTTACGGTACAGCATTATGGTTGCAATACTTGCCACCAGTGCAGTTACAACCATAATAACTGCATTCCATTGATCGAATATTTCGGGAAGCAGAATTAATACTGCACCCATAACCAGTAATACTGTGCCAGGTACTGCTACAAAGAACCCGGGATGAAACGACTCAGCTACAAGAAGGCCGATTCCTATAATTATCATTACCCATCCGATTTCTACATTTAACATTATTACATCCTTATATCAATTGTCTTAAATGATATACTCATCGTTGTCAGTTTCTCACCTAAAATCTTCTTTTTCCCACTATAAATAACTACCTCCAATTGCTACTCATTCTGTTTATTCATTTAAAAGGAACTTATTCAAATTATTCCACACAAATCAGGCTTTTTAATCGAACACTCTTTAAAGATTGTGTTTTTTAACCGATTTGAGATTCAGACCATATATTTACTCACAGTCATGTAAAATCTCATGGGCAATGCTGACGGATGGTATGTGGATGCTGGCTACCAATATCACGGTTTCCTTGGACAGAGCCTGGGGAGTATAGACTGGTGTCGAGTCAACCTTCAAGTGTCAGATTATGAAGGGCATAGGGCACAATTCTAAAATAAAATTAGTTCAATAATTATATTAGACGTATCAACTTCAAAAAGTATGGTCAAATGCAAGATTAATGTAGACACTGATTTTCACAACCACTATCAATCTGTGTAATCAGTGTAATCTGTGTCTCAAAATTCAGAGCACTATGATTAATTACCATTTAATTTGAAGGGGATACTATTAGACGCAGATTTACACTCATTTACGCAGATGCAACCTTAAATCTGTGTAATCAGTGTAAATCTGCGTCTTAAAAATAACTGGGAAATGGAACAGTGTCAGATAATATATCTAGCGACATTATATGGTTGACTTGACACTAGATTGATGGAAAATTGAGTTCGGGTGAGAAATAAATGAAACTAATGAAAGTTGTTAAGTTGTTCGGAGATACTATACTTGCAAAATACTTATGTAGAGATCTTAATAACTATACCCCGAAGCTCTGCTGCAGTTGGGTGTGCCGTCGCAACTTTTGACATATTTTCCTGAATGGGCGGCCAAAATCCAAACTCTGCGGTTGCAGGTCGCCAGAACTCAACTTCGTTCATAACTGGTGACGAAACTAACAGGAATTTTTCAATGTTAGTTCCAATTGAGTTTGAGTTTTCTTAGAACGGGGGTCGTCTTGCGTATAGTTCCCAAGAAGCCATTCTACTTGAAGGATTTATTTCACTTTGTCCCTCAAAATGATTTAATTTAATTATCTCATTTTTACTAAATAACTCCCTCATTTCTAATTCAGAAAAAAAGTGATGTGGCATATATCCATCAATATCATCAGTATTAATTTTAGTATTTGGTTCTATTTCTTCACCCGTTTGAAATTTTGGGTGTTTTGTTGATATTACCACTAAAAATAAATACCCTCCTTTCTTCAATACACGATACATTTCAGAGATTGATTTTTTTATATCAGCAATTTTTCCATGCTGTATCACTTGATAGCATATAATTCCATCAAAATACTCATCCTCATATGGAAGTTTAGTCATATCACATAATCTAAATTCATTATCAACTAAAATTTCTTTAATAATATTTAAAGCATCTTCAGAATTATCACAACCATATACTTCAAAATTTTCTTTCACCAAAAGTGTTGTATGCCTTCCAGTGCCACAGCCTAAATCAAGAATTTTTTTTGAGCCAACACGATTAAAAAATTTGATAACATCTATTACTTTCTCTGATGGTTCTTTTTGTACTATTCCCTTTTCTTTATACAATGTATTCCAATCTTTCATAATATAATTAAAATAAACTTTATTTTTTATAAATACTTCCATCGGCGACCTCATAGATTCCTTTATTTGATTGCACTTCGTGCTTTATGAAATGAAAACTCAAAGTTACAAACCTCAGACCAGAGGACCGTAAGCATTAGGAAGGATGATCATTGTTTGCTATTTCTTTCAATTTTAACGGAGTCCACATCTTCTTCAGGCACAGGCAAGCAATTTAAGGCTCAACAAAAGCATTAATAGTCAAAAAATAATGATAAAATCAAAAGGTATCACAACCTCACCGCATCAAAAACTGACAGACCAGTGGTTTCGCCATACCTAGAAAGTCCCAGCTCGGTTTCGATACGTTTCAACCCCTCGGTCAGGCCTAGCCTGCGAAGGGGATATAGCAGGTCGATGTGAAGCTGGTCGAAATTGACACCTGCCAGATGATGCTCAATAAATGGTAGGTCGAACCGTGCCCCGTTGAAGGTTACAATGGCCTTGCACCCTTCTAAAGCCTGTGGGAAATCTTCTAGGTCGATGTCGTTTATAAACACTTTTGTACCATCGCTGCCGTGTACTCCGATCATGGTTATCTCATCATAATTGGGGGAAAGTCCGGTAGTCTCGATATCCCGGAAAATGGTATCATCCTTAAATTCCCTGTATGCCCGCCAGTGCTCTTTTTTTGGGAGGTTATTGGCAAAGTATGTGTGGTCACGGGCATTTAGCTTCTCTTTTGATGTGATGATACCTTCCAGTATATGTCTTAGTTTTGATTCCGGCAGTCCAACACGGTGGGGCTCTTCACTGAATTCATCTCAGGACTTGATACCGCAGTCCCATATCTTTCTCTCTGTTGTGGCACCTATTCCAGGCAGGTGGATGTAACTGTTGGTGAGCATGTTGAATAATAGGGGTTATCTGATATAAATATTTCAAGATTGTATGTCATGGACTCCGTTTTGGAAAAATGGGGCATCAAGTCTGATGCTGATGTATTATTTCATGAAATTGTTTACATTAAATAATCGTAACTATTCAACCCCCCCTTAAGTAGGATGCCGACAACGAAAAGCCGTTTATTTATGCTTGTTCTCATTCATTTTGTATTTTTTACTACTGATTCTATTGCCATCGATTTTATCGAAGTTTAACAAATGTGTGTTATTAAATAATACTGGACTATTTAGCCTACAGATAACGTTTATGCATGGCTGAATAGTTACAAATAATCATCATATAATTCAATAATAAATTATATGATTGTTGAAACCTTTTATTTGAAGTAGTAAAACCTAGTCTTTCAGGTAAAAGCAGGAATTTTCAATTAATTGATAGTGGGAGAAAACAAAATGGTAAAAAAGAAGTTATGTTTCGTTATAATGCCTTTTTCATCAACAAATAGGTGTACTTCAGAACAATGGACCGAAATTTTTAATAATGTACATAAACCTGCTGTAACAGGAAGTAGACTTGGATATAGGTGTGTAAGATCTGATATTAGAACAGGAGCTTTTATTAAAGATATTTTGATGCAGTTAAATCAAGCAGATGTAGTATTGGCAGATTTGACAGACATGAATCCTAATGTTTTCTATGAACTCGGAGTTCGTCATACACTAAAAAATAGAACTATCTTGGTATCACAAACAATGGATGATGTTCCTTCAGATTTAAGACAATATGGTGTGATAACATATAAAACCACTCCAAATGGTGTGGTCGAATATAAAAAGAATCTAAATAATTTATTAAGAGATATTAGAGATAATCCTGACAGGGCTGACAACCCAGTTTCTGATTATTTACATCAAAAGTCCATAGTAACAGACCCAATTGAAGCTAAATTGATTGAAAAAAAATTACTTGCTTTAGTTTCTGAATGGTAACTATTCAGCCATACATAAACGTTATCGTTAGACTGAATAGTCCACAAATAGATAATTGCACACAATTGTCAAATGCCTTTGGAATCGATGGACGTAGACTCAGTATTAAAAACTAAAAAATGTATCGCCATAGACACAAATAAGCTGATTTTCGTCATCGGCATCCGGTCTTAAGGAAGGCTGAATAGTTACTCTGAATGTTCATTTAATTTAGAAGTAATCGATAAATCCCTAGAAGATACAAATCCAGAAAAACAGGGTGTTACTATTCTTCGATTTCGATTGGAAGCACTTGAATTATTAACATCAACATATTACATTTATCCAAATGAAAATTATATTAAATTGGCCAATCAATTATTATCTACATTCATGGCTCAAAATACATATTTAGATTGGCAGATTGATTCGAATTGGAAAAATATTGTTAATAAAACAATTTTAGAAAATTTTCCAACCTTAAATAAATATTTAAAAAATTTTATGAAAATGACAAATAAAATTCTAAAAGATTTTCGTAATCAAAATTACATCGAGGCAAAAGAATTGGCTTTATGCATCAGCGATGAAAAATATAAAAAATATGTGGAATAATTCTAATTAAATTTATATTTTATATTTAATTTTCAGCTTTTTGGTGTAAAAAAGAGTTGAATGTTTTTATACATGAGGCTCTGGCATTCCAGAGTATATTCGTTTTTTTTTTGATTTATGAGATATTTAAGGCGTGTATTTATAAAAAATTCATTTACAAATCCTTTAATTGAAATTCTAAGTAAATTCTAACTATTACAGTTGTTTAGGTACATATTATTGCTAAAAATCCAAAAATAACAAAAAATAGGATCTAATCGTAACGTATTCATTAGCACCTATCATAAATACATTTCGATACAGTTGAATTAATTCTATTGAGTTTGTGCATATATTGTATCAAAAATTGCCTGAAATACCCTCAATCCAAACCCATATAATGAAATTTTAGAAAAACTGACACTTTATAGGTGTTTATTGGCATTTTAAAGCTGTTATATCCATTTTGCCAGAGGCTCACATGAGTTGTTTTAAGCTTCGTTGTCGACAATGAATTTTTTTTTATCCCAGCATAACCCCCCATCTTGCAGTCACATACCCAGGACTTAAGTACCGAGGCCTGTAAATAACACTCACATCCCGATTTTTCATTTCATCTCTCAATGCCCCGAATACTGTTCATATACACACACAAGATAGAAATGGCAAAGAAAGAGAGTGCGTATAATCCTGCTGACCAACTGCCCGTTCTGTATCTTATTCTTTAAAAGGGGGCTGGAGATGATGCTGGAGTCGGGCGAGCCTATGGAGTTCGGAATTTTTATTTTTACAAGGTATTCTCAAGGGCTTTTGTGAAGGGGGTAATGGGGCAGCTAGGATTAAAATAAAAGCCAAGGGATGTCGTCGACGACCCCGGACGCCACTAACGCTTTGTCCCCGGCATCTGGTGGATGCTCAGTCTTTTGCATTTTTCATTTATGTAGAAATATAGAAATTCGATATTTCTCTTCAGGCGCATAGTAGTGAATAATAATTTTGGTAATAATATCTCAGATAAAAAGTCCGATTAACAATATCATAGTCTATAAAAGCTAACATAGTTAAAGATTTGAAGCAGAAGGTTTTTTGGATGCATCAATTAAAAATAATTCGTAACTATTCAGCCATACATAAACGTTATCGGTAGACTGAATAGTCCACAAATAGATAATTGCACACAATTGTCAAATGCCTTTGGAATCGATGGACGTAGACTCAGTATTAAAAACTAAAAAATGTATCGCCGTAGACACAAATAAGCTAATTTTCGTCATCGGCATCCGGTCTAAAGGAAGGCTGAATAGTTACAATAATTCAATATTAACTTTTTCATTACACCCAATTATTTTTATTTTGTCTTCAATAAATTCAATCATTTGTACTTTATTTTGATTAGTTGGTTTGTCAAAATACTTTTCTTCTTCATCCTTGAACCACATAACAAAGAATATCCCTGATGTTGAACTATTTGACCTTAAATATGAAGGCAATTGTTTGGTAATACCATGCTCCAATTTTTTATTATGTGCCAACTTAAATTCAGCACATATGAGTAGTGGAATGCGGTTTTCTGTTGTGATCATAAATTTAAAATCGAGATATCCAATCCCCTCATCCGTTTCTCTTGAAACATGTATACCTAGACGATTCAATCGATGCTCAAAAAAGATTCCGAGAGTTGGCTGAATTTTTGTTTCCATTTTAGGACTAGCTGGTATTTTAATTTTTGTTCCATTTACTTCTATCTCACGCTCATCATCCCAAAATGCTTGTGTCCATCTTTTATCCTCTACACAATGTTTCAATTCAGCAATAGCATCAGATACAACCTTCAACAAATCAGTCTCTGATTTAACATCTTGACTTTCAAAATCAGGATCATAATAATATTTTTTCTCAAGATACCTTACACTTAACTCACCTTTTCTCAAACCCGCTGAATCTTTGTAATAATCTTCCCAGTCAACACATTTCAGAGAATTTATCAATGAATTTGCAAAATCAGGCTCCACCATTTTTGCAAATGCTAATTTACCAAGAATCTGTTCTTTAAAAAATGGATCATTCTCTCTATTTTCGTATCCACTTCAAATCTAATGGTAAATAATTTTTTTAGATTCTAATTGGCAACATCGTTGTTTATGATTACTTGGCAATTAATAGAAATATATTAATTAATAATTTGACATAAATAGAAAAAGCAATATGATATTAATATAATTATGTATATCTTGAAAATAAATTGAATTCAATAATAGATATTATTATGAAACCAAAATCAATTGAACAACAATTAGAATCGGTAAAAATTCATCCAGATGAAATTCCAGATGAAGATATATCCGAAGCTTTTAATCTCTTATTTCAGTTGGTTGAAGAAACATATATAGAAAATGAAAAGTTAAAAACTGAAAACCAAAAGCTACGAGATGAAATCAATTTATTAAAAGGAGAACAAGGTAAACCGAATATTCCATCCTCTAAGAAGAAACAAAAAGGAGATATCTCTTCCGAAAATGAACGAAAAAAACAAGAGCCACCTAAGCAAAAGAGATCCAAAG
>Ga0255375_10187_pt1 | contig 11288 bp, 7 predicted proteins | sample ANMaggSeSYBR01H3_FD_182090 | JGI IMG/M metagenome (GOLD analysis project Ga0255375, IMG submission 182090) | Sediment cell enrichment communities from methane seep in Santa Monica Basin, California, United Staets - ANME aggregate JGI... | ecosystem: Environmental > Aquatic > Marine > Cold seeps >... | reverse complement strand
CGCAAAGTTCAGCTTCAAGCTGTGATGCCGGAGGACAGGTAAGTTCACAAAGAGTGGTGAAAGTATAAGGCCCAGCCCATGGGCTTACATCATCGGTTCCACAATCTGCCCTTACATAATAGTCATAGAAAGTACCTGAGGCACCTCCTGCCCATGTGTAAGTGGGATTTGGGGTAACCTGGGGTTCAGTTGGGGTTCCTGTTGGTGGTAAACCTGATAATAATATTTCAAGATCCCACTTATTTTCTGTACCACCTGGTGTCCAACTAAGGTCAGCGCCGGTTGTGGTGATATTGGTTGCCGTAAGGCCTGTTGGTGGAGGACATGTAGGTGGATCACCAAAAAAGATATCGTCTATCAGAATATCATTATAGAATGCAGAATTGGTAGTAGCAGTCTGGTCAGTAATAAAATTGAACTGTACATCTCCTGTTATTGCGTAACCGGAAAGGTCAAGGCTTACAAATACCCAATTCGGATCATCAGCAGCGTAAGTTGAAACGAGATTCCAGTTAGCTCCGTCGTAAAAATTAACATACAATGGAACGTTATCGCCAGGATAATTCGTATTATTACTAAATACAAAAAATTCAAGTACAGGAGCAGTTAAAGCACTTGCATCAATCATAGGGCTTATTAAAGTTATATCCGCAACTTCTGGTGTAGACCCGTCACACCATGCAAAGAAACCACTATTCCCTGTATGATCGTCAATTGCACTTGCTCCATAACCTGCGGCATTATTGCCTTGTTGTCCATACTCCCAAAGTCCGTTTGAGACCGGATTAGAAGAAGTATTGATCCAGCACATTGGATCTGCCTGAACATCGAATGATTCGGTTAAAGGTGCAACAACTGCAGCACAAGAAGTTGTAAAACTTAAAACTGGTCCTACTGTTGGTCCTAAATCAGCTGTATTAAATCCATCAACACGCCATTCATGTAAAGCTGATCCTGTTAGTCCGGAATAAGCATAAGAGCCACTTGGGCCACCAACTGCAGCACCGGTAACAACTTGTACCATTGCACCTGCAGGTCCAAACCAAACATCATAAGTAGCGGTACTAGCACCAAAGTCCCAGGTTAAAGTACCTGAAGTAGGAATACCTGTAGCGCCGCAAGCGGGTACATGGTTTGATGTTTGTCCGGGGAACCCTGTATCGTAAGCTGTAAATATTTTAACTACGTCAGGGGCAGCCTGATCAAGTACACCAAATACATCTCTGCCTGGGTACATATTACCAAAGTCCATAAAAGCACCGCCTACAGAACCGGCAGCCGGTCCGCAAGGATGAACAGGAACAGGAACAGTATTTCCGGTAAGCGCACCTGCCATATCAACCTGTACCATTTCGTTGCCTGTAGTACCACCTGAAGCATGTAACCACAAACATGGTACTGAAACATCGTAAGCCATTCCATAGGTAGAACTGGCTATAACAAAAGGACCGGCAACAACAGCTCCGGTATAATCAAAGCAAATAAGATCTCCGGCGAAACTTTTTGACCAGAAATTAACTCCGTCAAAAGCGAGAGCTCTAAGTGGGCTAACAAATCCAAATACAGGTGCTGTAAGACCGAACACAGTCGTTACTACGCCTGTATTAGGATCAATACTATAAAATCCATTTGCATCACTTGCATAAAGAAGTGCACCATCATTTGCCATATCGCGCATACCCCAGGCTGTTGTTGTTCCTTGTGGATATGAATTCAGTAAGACTCCAGTGGTATAATTTATTTCATAAATACGGTTATTGGTTCCAGAACCATCAGTAGCACCTGTAATCCATAAACTGCCGTTGAAGTACTCTACACCAAGATTACGAGGGTCTAATGTGATAGCATCAGCATCAATTTGGTAAAGCAGATCAGGAATAACAACGGCGGTTGTAAATGTATGTGGTCCTGTCCATGTACTTTGGTCAAATGCTGAGCATTCGGCCTGTACATACCAGTCGTAAGTTGTTCCCGGAGCCAGTCCAGTCCATGTATAAGGATTGGTGTTAACAACCGTTCCGGTAACACCTATTGGAGCTCCGGTTGGAACTACTTGAATGTCCCACTGAGTGGCAGTGCCAGCCTCGGTCCAGCCCAGGTCAGCAGATGTCACAGTGATATTTGTAGCAGTTTGTGCGGTTGGGGCAGGACAAGTTACAACTGTACAAGCACCAGCCAATCCTGTTAATCCGACAGGTTCAACACCACCAAGGCCATCATTGCCTATTTCATTATCATTATTATCATAAACATAATAAGAATTTTCATATCCCCAGCCACCTGCTGTATATACAATATCTATTGTACAAGGATTATAAATTCCAAACCATAACGTATCAGGTCCGTAAGTAAGCGGCCCAGTCCATGTATGATGGAAATTACCGTCTAAATAGATATCAATATAGCCGCCATTCCAAGTGTCGCCATAGTCATCGAAACCTACAATATACCAGTCGCAGTCGTACGGTGGGAAGTGAGCGAAGGCATATGGCATACAGTCGTCAGCAGAGAGTTCATCACCAGGTAATACGGTACATGCAGTAAGTGTATAATTACCAACTACACTTGCATCAAGGGTTGTTGCAAAAGTGTAAGTGTCAGTTCCACCGGAAAGTAAAGGACCAGGATAGTTTTCGGTATAGGTATTACCACCGAATGTGTAATTTACCGGAAAACCTGTTAATTGATCACCACTACCCGTGTTGAAAAGGTTAATGGTAACAACTTCATTTGCTGTAAGTCCAGTACCGCTAAGCGGGCTTGTAACAGCAGAAACACCAACATTGTTTACCATGTTATTGGTTCCATAAATACAAAGGCTCGCAGGGTATCCCATATCACTAAAAGTACCGGCGGTAATATCTTCTTGTTGTGCGTTTAAAGGACCGGAATTAGGATCTGAATTTACCCACATGAACCAGCAATTAGGATCACCACCAGGATTACCCATTAGTGAAACCCAGCCATCAGTAATTGTTTGTGAAGCAGGGAGTGTAAATTGGTATTCGAAGATTGGATAAGCTCCGGCAAACAATTCACCTGTATTTGTTCCGGTTACGTTTTCAGTGTAAGAAACAATATTGGTACCCGGTCCACCTGCACCGTTATTCCAAAAGCCTATTTCAACATCTACGGGTTCTTCAGTACATCCGCTCCATGCTGCTCCATCAAAGTAAGCATGGATATACCAAAAATGAATTTCTGTAATGGTATAGTTTCCAGTGTAAGGCTGATAAATTCTGTATCCGGCATCAATATCAGCGGTACCTGCACTGGAGTACCCATTGCAATCCTCTGCGAAAATAGGAGTTCCAGGAGTCGTTGGACAGAAAAGATCCTCAGTAGGGCCACCAGGAAAGGTTGCCTTCAAAACATTTGTCTTGGGAACTTTAACATTCTCCTCATAAGAAGAAGTCCCTGAAGTTTGCTCATTTTGGTGATAAACAGCAACACCAGCATCTGTCTCGCTTGTTGGCGATTCGTTTTGCAAATCCAGAACTGCTTCATAATCCCCTTCACTAATCATCTCCTTAACTTCCTGCGAGATTTGTTCATTACCAGACAATTCCTCCAGCACGATTTTCATATCCTGCGGGATGTTGTTTGTCTTTGTTGCGGAAGTGGTGTATTTGCTGTTGGTTTGTTTGACCTTCTGTTTTGCAGATTTGGTCTCAACCTGGGCAAAAACCATTGATGATGATAACAGGACTATCATCACCACTTGCCATAATCTAGTAAACTTTTTCATACATATTTTAAATTTAGGTTAAAAAAACTTTTTTTATTTATAGAATTATTATTCATGTTATGATAGAAAAAACAAAATGCTATAAATACGCAATATTTCCTTTTTGAGCGAGTATTCCGTATAATAGCACATAAAATCGCTGTAATTTTTTTCTTGCATTATATTCTAAATCATTCAACCTGTTAGGAGTTTAGGTCTTCCTAGTTTGCAAATATAGCAAAAAAAAGAAAGAAGCAAGTTTTTTTTTGAAAAAAATTAGATTATTTTATGAAGTGGGTGAGTTGCGGGTTTCTTGATTCTTGAATCAGGATTAGTTCATATCACAATAACTTCACTAATGTAGCAACAATAGCAATACTTGCAGCTATTAAAAATCCTAATTTAATAATTAGTTTTTGTTCTAATTCTTTTATGTCGCGTTTCAGAGAAGTTTCAAGTTCTTTCATATCTCTTTTGGTAGCGAGTTCACTTTCAATAATTTCAGAAAAAGTTTCAGCCTGCACTTCTGCTTGTTTTTGCGGAACACCAACTGAGATTAACTTTTTAGCATAAGATAATGTGTCGAATGTTATTGCACGAGGCATGATGAAAAATGTTTATTACTTAAATCGGTAAATGAACAACAAAGATAATAAAATATTTTACATCCCGATTGAAGTTATAGTCCATTTGAAGCAACCTAACATATAAACACACCCCTCCCAACGCTAAAACCTATCACACCCCCTCCCGGCCTACCCACAATTCTTACCCACAGAGGGGAATGTCGGGTTCAATAGCAATAAGCAATACACAAACTTTTGAGTGAAAAATTATTCAGACTGAAATTTCCGGCTAAAATAATCCCATAATGGTTCAGAAGGGGGGGGTGCAATAAATCTCATCTTTTCGTTTTTAACGGGATGGATAAATTCAATTTTTCTTGCGTGTAAATGAATAGATAAATCTTTATTCGGCCTTGCAAAGCCGTATTTCACATCACCTTTAATTGGGCAGCCAATTGCCGACAATTGGGCACGGATCTGGTGATGGCGGCCAGTTATTAGATTTATTTCAAACAAATGGTATTTATCACTACTGGCAATATGCCTGTATAAAAGTTCAGCATTTTTTGCATTTTTTGAAGGTTTGGAAAGAATGAAGGATTTGTTTTTTTTTTCATCCTTTATAATATAATGTATAAGATGGCCTTCCGAATCTTGCGGCAAGGTTTTTACAACAGCCCAATAGGTTTTTTGAATTTCTTTGGATTGGAGCATCTGGTTTAACCTGGCAAGGGCCTTTGATGTACGTGCAAAAATCACCGCACCGCTTACCGGCCTGTCGAGCCTGTGCACCACTCCAAGGAAAACATTCCCGGGTTTATGATATTTAGCTTTTAAATATGATTTCAAATTTTCACTTAGCGGAATATCGCCGGTTTTATCGCCCTGCACAATCTGGGAAGGAAGTTTGTTTACGATAATAATGTGGTTGTCTTCGTAAAGGATCTGGTCTTTGATGGATGTCATGTTTCGGGTTTCAGGTTTCGGGTTTCAGGTTTGACTATTGACCATTGACCATGCCTGAATAGTGTTGACCGATTATACTCATTTTAACTTCAATTTTGTTCAGGCTTTTTCATTTTGTTGATGCTAATTTTAAAAAATCGTAAATCAATACTGTTCTCTTTCATTAGGGAAATTTACTGATTTCACATCATCAATGTACGCACTGACCGAACCTTTGATCTCTTCACTTAAATTGTGGTACCTGCGCAAAAACCGGGGCGAAAACTTTGTTGTTATTCCAAGCATATCATGTAATACGAGAACTTGTCCGTCCACTTTACTTCCTGCCCCGATACCGATGCAGGGAATCTTAACTTCCGAGGTTACCCTTTCGGCAAGATCAGCAGGGATTTTTTCCAAAACGATCCCAAAACACCCGGCATCTTCCAGCAGATGTGCATCCTTTATTAGCTTTTCAGCTTCATCATCTTCTGTAGCCCTTACCACATAGGTCCCAAATTTATGGATGGATTGCGGAGTTAATCCAAGGTGCCCCATAACCGGAATACCTGCTGACAAAATTCGCTTGACCGAATCAATAACTTCTTCCCCTCCTTCTATTTTTATGGCATTTGTTCCCGATTCTTTCATTATCCGAATGGCCGAATGCAGGGCTTCAATAGAATTTCCCTGGTAGGTTCCAAAAGGAAGGTCAACCACAATTAATGCCCGTTTTACACCACGTTGCACAGAGGAAGCATGGTATATCATTTCGTTAAGGGTAATAGGCAAAGTGGTTTTGTGCCCGGCCATAACGTTTGAGGCCGAATCTCCAACCAACACCATATCAATCCCCGATTCATCCAATATCTTGGCCATTGAAAAATCGTAGGCAGTTAACATGGCAATTTTCTCACCCTTCAATTTCATTTCCTGAAGCACATGGGTGGTTATTTTTGTATAATATTGCCTCGAATCTTTTGCTTGTTGCATAGCGTAATTTTTTACAAAAATAATAAGTTTTACTGTAATAAAATAATTCATGCTATGGATAATAATTACAAAGGGTTTAAGTTAAATAGAGAACTATTTATAATTACATTTGCAATCCAAAAATAAATCATCAGTAATGAAAAAGAATCATTTACCATTTATCCTTTTGAGCGGAATAATACTCTTATTATTTTCCTGCGAAACAGATTTTAAAACAATAGCTAACTATGAAGACATAACAGTAGTTTATGGGTTATTGGACCAGAAAGATTCAAATCAATACATTAAAATAAACAAAGCCTATTTAAGTGAAGGTGATGTGCTAACCTACGCACAGAACCCCGATTGTACCAATTACATCAACAAACTGAATGTATGGATGGAAGAATGGGAATCAGGGGAATCAGGGGATTCCATCGGGACTATAGTTTTTGATACCACTACCATTTATAATAAAGAACCAGGACTGTTTTATTATCCCGAACAGGTTTTGTATAACTGGCAAAGCCCTGAGACTCCTTTTGGGTTTGAATATGTAATCATCGGATTTAATGATACTATTGATATTATTCCCATCTGGCTGAACGAAAACAGTATTTTCAAATTAAAGATACAAAATCCTGAGTCAGGGAAAATTATAAGCTCCGAAACTAAACTGGTAAAAGAATTTTGTTTTACTAGCCCCCCACCCAGCGTGTTTATAATCTTTATTAACAATCCTTCCGGACAAAAATCTTTTGCCTGGGATGAAGCTGAAAATGGGGGCAAATATGAGTTTGAAATGAGGTTTTACTACCAGGAAGTACTCCACAACTCATCCGATACTCTGTCGAAATATATTACCCTGGCGAAAAATACGGTTAGCGCTTCAGCAGGAAGCAACGGCTTAACATATTATTATAAGGATCAAAGTTTTTTTTCAAGTTGTACCAATCTAATCCCATACAGTAGCCCGGCAGACGAAGAAAATGTAAAAGACCGCCTTACCGGTAACGTTGAAGTAACTGTTTCTGTTGCCGAAGAGGAATACGCTCTTTATATACAGGTGAACGAACCATCCACAAGCATTGTTCAGGAAAAACCACAATACTCGAATATTGAAAACGGGATTGGGTTATTTTCAAGCAGGTACAGGAAAAAACTTATTAAGGACCTGCATACACAATCTGTTAGTGAATTAGTTCAAATAGAAGCTTTGAAATTTAAACTTTAATTTTCTTTAATCCTTCAATCCAACATTTATTAGCCAGGACAACATCCTTCTACCCCTGCCTTTTTGTCATAAATACTATCAGGCAAAACACAAGTTGTTTTCATAAAACCATTAAATGCTATATTGTTGGTTTTCAACGCACAATTAATCAACATGGTATAGGGCCGGTAACTATAATAAATTCGTGACAGCCTGAAAATTCCTTTGGCATAATGATTGAATAACACCGCCTGTCATTAATAAAATGTGAAAAAAATATTTTAAAAAGAAATACAAAATGGGAAAAAATTATTGGAATTGATCTTGGAACTACAAACTCATGTGTGTCTGTAATGGAGGGCAATGAGCCGGTTGTAATCCCCAATAGTGAAGGAAGGCGGACAACCCCTTCAATCGTTGCATTTACAGAAAATGGGGAGCGTAAAGTGGGTGACCCTGCAAAAAGGCAAGCCATAACTAACCCGACAAAAACTATTTATAGCATTAAACGGTTTATGGGTGAAACATTCGACAGGGTAACAAAAGAAGTATCAAGGGTTCCGTACAAGGTGGTTAAAGGAGACAATAATACACCACGGGTCGAAATAGACAAAAGAAAATACACACCACAGGAAATTTCAGCAATGGTGCTTCAGAAAATGAAGAAAACTGCCGAAGATTACCTGGGCCAGGAAGTTACAGAAGCAGTTATAACCGTACCGGCCTACTTTAGCGATTCACAACGTCAGGCTACAAAAGAAGCGGGTGAAATTGCCGGGCTTACAGTTAAACGTATTATTAACGAACCCACTGCAGCTTCATTAGCTTATGGCCTTGATAAAAAAGACAGGGATATCAAAGTAGCAGTATTTGACCTTGGTGGCGGAACATTCGATATCTCTATTTTAGAATTAGGAGATGGTGTTTTTGAAGTAAAATCAACAAACGGGAATACCCATTTGGGTGGTGATGATTTTGACCAGAACATCATTGATTGGCTGGCCGATGAATTCAAAATCGATGAAGGTATTGACCTGAGACAAGACCCTATGGCATTACAACGTTTGAAAGAAGCTGCAGAAAAAGCAAAAATCGAATTGTCCAGTTCCTCTGAAACCGAGATAAACTTACCCTATATCATGCCGGTAAACGGTATTCCAAAACACCTGGTAAGGAAATTATCCCGTTCGAAATTCGACCAACTTACCGATGATTTGGTGAAAGCTACTGTTGAGCCTTGTAAACTAGCCCTTAAAGATTCCGGACTTCAATCTTCTGATATTGATGAGGTAATACTTGTTGGCGGTTCAACCCGTATGCCTTCAATCCAAAAAACAGTTCAGGATTTCTTTGGGAAAGCGCCTTCAAAAGGGGTAAACCCTGATGAGGTTGTTGCTGTAGGCGCTGCCATCCAGGGAGGTGTTTTAACAGGCGAAGTTAAAGATGTGCTCCTGCTGGATGTTACACCGCTTTCTATGGGTATTGAAACAATGGGTAGTGTAATGACAAAACTTATTGAGGCCAATACTACCATCCCAACGAAAAAATCTGAAACTTTCTCTACTGCCGCAGATAACCAAACCTCTGTTGAAATACATATTTTACAGGGAGAACGCCCGATGGCAAATCAAAATAAAAGCCTCGGACGGTTCCACCTTGATGGGATACCACCTTCACCCCGTGGCATTCCTCAAATTGAGGTAATTTTTGATATTGATGCCAATGGTATTTTGCATGTTACGGCCAAAGATAAAGCTACAGGCAAATCACAGGATATTAGAATTGAAGCATCATCCGGACTTTCTGATGAAGAAATTCGGAAAATGAAAGACGAAGCTACCTCAAATGCTGATGCTGATAAAAAAGCCAAGGAAGAAATTGATAAAATGAACAATGCTGATGCTTTGATCTTCCAGACAGAAAAACAACTGAAAGAGTACGGAGATAAAATCCCCGCTGAGAAAAAAGGCCCGATTGAAACAGCACTAGGTAAATTAAAGGAAGTCCATAAAAATAAAGACTTTGCAGGAATTGAAACTTCAATGAATGAACTTAACACTGCATGGCAGGCTGCCAGCCAGGAAATGTACGCCGCTTCTCAACAAGCAGGTGCACAAGGCCAACCCGGCGCTGATCAGCAAAGCGCTGCCGGTGAGCAGAGTGAAGCTAAAAACGATGAAGTTACAGATGTGGATTTCGAAGAAGTAAAAGACGATAAATAATTTATTTAAAAATTGATATGTACAAGGCTCCCAATTAAAAGGGAGCCTTTTTTATGCATCCTCACTTAGTTTTTCCTTGATACGTGATTTAAGGACATCAATGGCTATCTGATTTTTCCCGCCCTGGGGGATAATAATATCAGCATATCGTTTATTGGGTTCGATAAAAAGCAGGTGCATGGGTTTTACAAAAGCATCGTAGTGGTCGAGAACCTGTTTAAAATTTCGGCCCCGCTCTTCAATATCCCTCCAGATAATCCGCATTAAACGGTCGTCTGCATCAGCGTCAACAAAAATTTTGATGTCCAGTTTTGACCGTAATCGTGGATTGGTAAGAATTAATATACCATCCACAATAATGACTTTTTTTGGATGGATCGGGATGGTTTCTTTTGCCCTGGCACAAGTCACATACGAATAAATGGGTATTCCAATCGTTTCTCCCTTTTTAAGTTTATCTAAGTGCTCGATTAATAATTTGAACTCGATAGAAGAAGGGTGGTCAAAATTGATCTTCCTTTTTTTCTTCCTGAGATAAATGCCCGTTATCACGGTAATATGCATCTTGAGAGATAACCGAAACAGAATTTTTGGGTAAACTATCAATTATTTTTTTTACAACTGTGGTTTTTCCTGAACCGGATCCACCGGCTATTCCTATGATTAGCATAATATAAGTTTAAAGCGCCTTCGTTAATTAGGAATTATTAATTTATTTCCATTACAGGTAATTTTCGATTTGTTTTCCACATGCCCCTGGTAAAGTCAGGAAATTGAACAGGCCAGCTACCACTCGTTATGGATTTTTCACTCAATTCAATAACAGCGCTTAAAACGGCTGCATCATAAACATCCATATCAGGTTCAAGGCCATTTTTCAAAGCATTGATCAAACGATAATCCTCCAGGTAATCCATTCCGCCATGGCCTGCATCTTTAGCTTTGGATTCCATTTGTTTCCACAGAGGGTGATAATAATCATCCTTGTATTCCATAAGATCTTCCCATTGATGGCCGGGGCTATAACCTTCAATATGTATTTTTGCTGAAGGATATTTCCTTACGATACCCCTGGTTCCCTGCACCAGGATATCCCTGCTATATGGCCTCGGATTGCTGGTATCATGAGTCACCAATATGGTTTCGCCCCGTTTGGTTTTGATCAGTGTACTCACAACATCACCCAACACAAATTTTTCTTCGGCTTGTTTGCTTTCATGTCCAAACTCCTTAATACCATATAGGCCCAGCCCTTTTGATTTGGAACTGAACGATACGAGGAAATCAAAATAATTTCCCCGGTTTATATCCATGCACTGGGCAACCGGCCCTAAGCCGTGAGTAGGATACAGGTCTCCGTTTCTATTCATAGAATGGCCGCGACGCCATACCCCTTCCCCGTCCATATCGTGTTTTACTGCCCGCAAATCGTGCAGGTAACCACATCGGGCATGAACAAGTTCACCAAAAAAACCCTTTTTAACCATGTTCAGGATCATCATTTCATCCCGGTCGTAGTTGCAGTTTTCCATCATTATACAATGCCGCCCTGTCCTTTCCGAAACTTCTATCAATTCCCAGCATTCAGCAATGGTAAGGGCTGCCGGAACTTCCGTAGCAGCATGTTTCCCTGTATTCATTGC
>Ga0255375_10186_pt1 | contig 11326 bp, 8 predicted proteins | sample ANMaggSeSYBR01H3_FD_182090 | JGI IMG/M metagenome (GOLD analysis project Ga0255375, IMG submission 182090) | Sediment cell enrichment communities from methane seep in Santa Monica Basin, California, United Staets - ANME aggregate JGI... | ecosystem: Environmental > Aquatic > Marine > Cold seeps >... | reverse complement strand
TATTATTTTATCGGTTTTATTCCCACCCAAATCTACTATTACTGAGTAGCGATAACTCAGTTAATATTCTTGAAATAAGTATCCAATAGTTCCTGCGCAGCTTTATATGCACTGATTTTGCCGGCTAACACTCTATCTTCAACAGAAGTGAGTAAGGATTTAATAACTGGATTATTATCAAAACTTTCGGTGAAGTTTGCCCTGATCGTTTCAAACATAATTTTTAATTCTTGTCCTTTTCGTTGCTGGATGAAATAACCGCTACCTTTTGTTAATGCCTGATATTGGTTGATGATATCCCAAACATGCTCAATCCCTGATCTGGTTTTAGCCGAACAAGTTTCAACCACTGGAATCCATCCGGAATCAGCCGGAGGAAACAGATGCAGTGCATTGGCATATTGCCGTTTAGCCAACATTGCTTTCTGCAGGTTGTCGCCATCTGCTTTGTTGATGACAATAGCATCTGCCATTTCCATGATCCCACGTTTTATTCCCTGTAATTCATCCCCTGCACCGGCAAGCATCAATAGTAAAAAGAAATCCACCATCGAATGTACAGCTGTTTCAGATTGGCCAACACCAACAGTTTCTACAATTATAGTATCAAATCCTGCTGCTTCGCACAAAACAATGATCTCTTTAGTTTTTCGGGCAACACCACCCAAAGAACCTGCCGACGGTGAAGGGCGGATATAAGCATTTTCATCCACTGCCAGTTCTTCCATCCGTGTTTTATCTCCAAGGATGCTCCCCTTTGTCCGTTCACTGCTAGGATCAATAGCAAGAACAGCAAGCTTTTTACCCTGGGTTGTCAAATACTTACCGAGTGATTCAATAAATGTACTTTTTCCAACACCGGGAACCCCTGTTATACCTATTCGTATGGAATTTCCGGAATGAGGTAAGCAAAGTTCAATGATTTCCTGGGCGATTTTTTGATGATGAGGCAGGGAACTTTCAACCAGGGTAATTGCTTTACTTAAAACAGTCCGGTTTTTATCCAGAATCCCTTTTACAGATGTCTCCACATCAAGCAATCCCTGTCGGCTTTTTTTAAACCGGTGCATGGCATCAGGATTAAAGGAGGATGGTTGTTCTATGCCCTTGTTTACCTTCAGGGCAGAATTTTTATTTTTTTTCTTTTCTGTCAATGATTTGATATTTCAACAAAGATAAGGAAGAATTTTTTTTAGTATAGTTGAAATCAACTCTGCAATTGATAAATTATGGAAATAAAAAAACCCACCAAGATGGTGGGTTTAGTTTTCAACAATCATTATTTTACCCTTGATGCAAGTCGCTTACCCGGGGCTTTTTTAGCGACAGGATCTTCATCCAGGTCCATTATGAAGAAATTTTTCCATTCTGCATATGTGCCATAGATGAAATAAGCAACATTGTTGAGATTGACCCTGGCAATAATATAACGAGGGCCGTCGCTATGCAATAAACTTACATCCAGTTGCTGGTACATCGCTTTAACAAGTGCGCGATTTTCCAATGCAGTACTCAATTTAATTTTCACTGATATTCCTTTTGGTTCCGGCTTTGAAAAAGCCAAAACAACAAATGAAATCAGTGCAATCGTTAAAACAATCTTTGTTGTTTTCATGATAACCTCCTGTTTTTTGGTTAGTAATTAGGTTTATTAAAAATTTATAAGAACAAAAAATTGGTAATTCTGTGTTTTGGTTAAAGTTGATAATGCAAATATAATTCAGCAGTAACTGTAATTCATAGCAGAATTCTGCCATATTTTATTTCAGTGGTTTTCATTGGTGAACCAAAAGCAATTACATTTGTATAGTATTTTTATAATTTGATTTAAAATATTTATGAAAAAGATTAGTCTGTTTCCGGTTTTCATAATTCTGTTCTGTTTTACAGTTTTCGCACAGGATTTTTCATATGATAAAAAAATAGGAGCTGAGGGAGCAGTACAGGTTGAGCAAATGATTGGAATATACCACGATTCAGCTTTAACTGCCTATGTAAATTCCATTGGTCAGCGATTGGTAAATGTGCTGGGTAGTCCACCAGTTACTTTTCAGTTTCACGTAGTTGATATGGCAGAACCCAATGCATTTGCATTACCTGGTGGTTATATTTATATTTCCAGGGGCCTGCTTAGCCTGGTAAATGATGAAGCAGAATTGGCTTGTGTTATGGGCCATGAAATGATCCATGTAACTAAAAGACATTCGGTAAAACAAATGAAAAAGAGCATCTTTCCTGCAATACTTCACATCCCTGGAGCTGTTGTGGGTATTTTTAATCAGGATTTGGGAAGGATAATTAATACACCAGTAAGCTTTGGCAGTGAATTATTTTTATCGAATTACAGCCGGAAACAAGAAAGCGAGGCTGATAAGTACGGAATAAAGATTGCTTCCCAGGCCGGTTATGACCCATCAAAACTAGCGGTAATACTGAATAATATTTCAAAGGATGTTGAGCAATTGACAGGTGAAGAAGAGAAAAGAAGTTATTTTAGCAGCCATCCATTTACACCCAAAAGGATTGACCATATTGAAAAGGAATTAGCAAAACTGAATTGGACTGGTAAAGCATCCATTGCTGCCGACAAACAATCATTATATGCAAAGTTAGAAGGTATGTATGTTGGCCAAAATCCGCAGCAAGGTGTATTTCAGGAAAATGTTTTTAAACATGCCGATTTAGACCTGGCTATAAAATTTCCAAAGAAATGGAATACCACAAATATGCCCATTGCGGTTGGTGCTGTGCAACCGGATGGTGAAGCCCAAATTATTTTTATAGCTGATGATTCCGATAAGTCTCCTGATTCAATTGGAATTGCTTTTGCAAATCTTCTCCGAAAAAAATATGATATTCAACCTTTAAAAGATCAATCCATAGATATAAATGGATTCAAAGCATATGAAGTTATTTTTCAGGATAATTCCGGCAGCAAATCAGTCGACTACCAAATTTATTGGGTGCAAACTGAGAAGATGATGTTTAATGTGATGGGAGTGAGTTATTCAAACCATACCGAATCTGTTACTGCCATCGTTAATAGCATGCGTAAACTTTCGGATGCTGAAAAATCGGGAATTGCCGGTTTAAAAATTAAGGTTGCAAAAGCACAGAATGGTGAAACAATTGAAGAATTATCCTCAAAAACAAATAACTTTTGGGATTTAAAAACAACAACCCTTATGAATGACATTGACTCCACTACTTCATTAAATGAAGGGCAGGTATTAAAAATTGCTGTGGAGGAACCCTATATTAAGTAGAAGGGAATACTAACTGAAATGTAGTTATTCCATGTTCTGACTTAACCGCAATACTCCCTCCATGCAAACGCATTATCTGCCTCGAAAGACTAAGACCAATTCCTGATATTTCTTCTTTAGTGGAGAAAAAGGGATAAAAATATGGTTAACTTGATCGCCTGGAATACCTTTAGCATTATCTATTATTTTATTTATGTCGAGGGAATATGTAAAATGGGTCATTATTGCAGTTGTGATTGCCAGTCCGGTTGCATTTTATATCTTAAAAGGCTGGCTTGGAAATTATAAATATGTGATCGATCAAAATCCATTGATATATCTTGGTTCCGGTTTTGCAGCAATATTAATTGCTATTCTAACGGTATGTTTTCAGGCCTATAAATCTGCTATAAAGAATCCGGTGGAGGCGTTGCGATATGAATGACCTTCAAAACTCATGATGACCAGATACGCGGTTGAATGGGTGATTTTTTATTGCTATCAGGAGATAGATGTGTAGTGCGGTGTGATGTTTATATGATGGTCCAAGTCCTGCTTACTCATAAGTTGGGCTTGAAGATTTATCTGCTGAAGGCATGACTTGAAACACTTAGGGATTAACTTGCTAGTGCAATTATTTTATTTTCACTCCCATTAATTCTGTAAGTGTAGCGGTGAAAGGAATTGCTGATGACCAATATGATGAATAGTACTTAAGATTTTTAAATTCCCATTCAGCATAATTAAATTCTATTTTATCTATAGGCTCTATTTCAATTACCAGATAATTTTCTTGTGATGGGATAGATGGATAACCTTGAGAGATGAGATTTTCTTTGGAAAAAACTTTTGGACCTTTACTTTTGATTTTCCATAATTCTCCCGAAAAATTTTCACCATGTGTATGAAGTAACAGATATTTCGCAGAAACTGTTTCTTTATCCAAAATAAGAGATCCTTTATCTGAATCCATTCTAAAATTATAAAGACCTGTTTTTTTGAAAAATACCAAATGATCAACTGAATTGTAAAATCCAACAAGAACATAAGTTTCATCCGGGATTAAGTCACGGTTTTCACCATATGATTCTGGTATAGCCTCAGTTAATTCATTGCTTTCATGTGATTTATGAATATCAAAAACATGATAGGATAAATTTTCCCTTTGTGAGGCTCTGTTCAGAAAATGATGGATAATATCCAAAATGAAAGCTTTTAGTTCGGAAATACCAGTATCATCTCTTGAAGGTCTGATTGGAAATGCACCTAAACCTGGAATTATTTCATGAAACCCCCTGGTTACATATGATTTATCGCCTGGATAAAGAACATATGCACCTCCAGTCCTACGAATGGCATCTTTATATGCATGCATTTTTAACAAATCAACATTTTTATATTTCCCTTTTGAATACTCAATATTTTCAGTATCAAGGTTTGCATCCTGATCAATTATTTGAATAAGATTCTCAATTTTATACTTTGCATCAAAATGAATATGAACTATTAATTCCTGTTTCTCTGCATCATTTTCTGATATTCCTGCAGGCCATATTGAAAGTGTATAATCCGGCCTCATTGGTTTTGTCCAGCTACCCATTGCCGGATAAGTATTTCCACCAGCAAATGTCCTGTTAAAATTGAACTGAATATTTAATTTTCTGTTTCCTATTTCGCTTGTTCCTTTAATCGCAGTGTGTTTTCCCTGGATAAGCTGTAATCCCAATTTATCCTGAGTTGGTTTTATCAGATCTTCAATATCTTTAGGTTCAATCTCAAAGATTTCTTTTAATAAATCCAGCAAAGCAAAAAACAACCAATATTCATAAAGTGCTGATATATCTCTTTTACCTCCTTTATAAACATCATCACCACCGTGCCACACGAGTTTAGCAGCTAGGTCAAACATTAGCCATACCTTCAGCACTTCTCTATATCCCTCTCTACGCTGAAGGACAGGACTATTCAAATTTAACGAAGTTGGTCTTGCTATTTTTTTAAATAATGAATGATGAAGATTTGTTTCCAAATTCTTAATAACAGTACTTACTTCTTTGTGAATTCTGCTCCCTTTTGTTACCGAAGATTCAATGTCAATACAAAATTTCAGAAAAACATCAAGGGCATGTTTAACAAATCGGTTTTCAGGAGTATCAACGGTGTCAATCTTCCTGATTGAGTCAATTTTGGTTGGTATCGTCTCTATTCCAATTTTTCTTAAAGGATGATTGATTGGAAGCTTTGTGCGGGAATTACTATTCAAAATCTGCTTTAAATCTGAATTTGAAATTCTCTTTATTCCTCTAATATCTAAAAGATCTGATTCTTCGGTCCACATTGTTTTAGGTGAATTCACAATGCGATGAACAGCTTCGTTAAACTCATCCGAATTAATTATTGACTGAACAAAAGCAAATCTTTGATAGATTGTTTCAGAATCTTTATAAAAATCGGTTTCAAATTGTTGTGAAACGGGAGAGTTTACTTGTAGAATCAAATCTGTACATTTATCAGTAATACTTTCCAGCATATACCGATAGTCTTCCCTGTAACTTGTTTTAATGGAGCGAACTTCCAGATCTACAGTTCCTACTGGATTTTGGTCACCTACTTTATATAAATCCAAAGATAAAGTCCCAACATAAATATTTGGCGAAATACTACCTTCATTTTTATTAAAAGGTGAAGGGTCTATTATTTCATCTTTTTCAAAATAATAATCTTTTGAAGAAAGTTGATAATGGTAAAAATGTCCTTCCTTTAATTGGTAGCTTGCTTCGCCATATTCACGCGCATCCTTAACAATAAATAGAGAGTCAATTGATTTTGGTTTAATTATCAGAGATAGATTCTCGGTAATATTGTTAAGTGATATAGAGATCGGTTCTAAATCCATTTGTAGAATTTAAGCTTCCGCATAGCTGGCAAAACCGTTATCAACTGCACCGTTAAACATACGTGTTATTTTTTCCAGGGATAAAGGATATTTAACTTTTTCATTGTCCTCAAAGTCAAAATCATTCTTCGAGAAAACTTCCTTTTCAATATTGTCTATACTCCCCTGAATACAAAAATTCCCCAAGGTAATAAGAACCGGACATAACTTGCGACGCGAACCATGAAGCTTGGGAAGAAGTTTTTGCATGATGGCTATATCAATCTTGTCATTAGTTGTAAACTTTGCATTAATTTTACCTAGAAAACCTATTAATCGAAATATCTCACCAGCACTCCGGTAGCCAAATTCAGCACCAGTTTTTTTAAGTTCCTTAAAAAAATCTACCAAAATTTCATTGATTTCTGTTGGATTATAATCTTTATTAATACCGGTCCTTGATATTTTAACAAAACTTTTAGCCATATTTGCCCCTTGCTTTTCGAGCCTTTCCATATCAAGTTCTTTAGGGTTGTTAAGGTACTCTTCAATTTCTTCTTTAGTAATCCTGAATTCAATGACATTAGCCCGATCAAGTACCTTGGGACTAAACATATATGTTGTTTCATCTATATTGACGGTACCCACAATAAATACATTTGAAGGCAAATTAATCTTTGCTGGAACATTATCTTTTTCTTCATCGTTAGCATGTAATGAAATTGAACCTTTAGTCTCCATTACACTTAAAAAATCAGCAAAATAACGTTCCACATGACTAAGGTTCATTTCATCTAGAATAAGAAAATGCGGTAATTCTTCATAATGATGAGCATGTATAATAAGATCAAGAACACCATTTTCCGGTTTTACATATTCTCCAGTATTTAAGGCATTTGGATAGCCAAGCAAAGGTTCCCTGTTGGTCCAGTCAGCTCCAACCGGAACAAGGCAATATTGATTTTCATCATGACAAATCCATTGAGCAAAGGCTTGTGCAAGTTTTGTTTTACCTGAACCTGATAAACCTGAAAGTATCACAAATGGTTTGGTTGTTAATGATGCCACAAAGCGAGATAATGTTTTTTGATTAAATAGCAGGCCTGATGAATCAACATCACTTTGTAATGAATTAATATCGAATGATTTCGAATCAGGTAAATATGCTACTTCAAGCTGCTGGTCATTGGTATGAGGCAATTTACTTTTAGACTTTGAATAATAGATTTGATTAATTAGCGATAATAGTTTTTTTGGACAAGGAGTCAAATAAGCTCCTTGTCTTAATTCTAACTTATTATTGTAGAAAACCTCAGAATTTTTTGAAATTTCTTTAAGTTCATTAATATGTGAATGGATTAATAAATCTCCTCTATCAATTTTCGGGTTCAATTCAGTGTAGTCCTCTAAAGTAATCAAATATGATGGCCCCTCCCAATCAGTACCTTTTACTCCATTCGTTTCAATTGCTCCTTTTTTTACTATAGAAATACCTGATATTTCCTTATTGTCAATTAAATGAAGGACTAAATCACCTTTTTGCACATGTCTCATATTTTTATAAATATCGGCTCCTCTTTTATCCTTTAACGGAGACCATAACGTTCTACCTAAGGCTCTTTCGCCTTTTTCTCTATCAAGTCTACCTTTGACAATTGTTTTTTCTATCCAAAATCTTTTTGGAGATAATGCTTCATTATAATTAATTTTAAAATCCATTTTTTTCAAAAAGTTCTTAGCCTCAACAGCATTAAATAATTTGCTGTCTAATTCTATTTCATTTACAAATTTATTTGCAATACTGATTACGTATTTTGGTGGTAGTGTTTTTCCTTCATGCTTTAAATAATATTCTTTTGACAATCGTTTATCAGGAATGTCATTCTCATTTATTTCATTAATGGCTTTTAAAATAACTTCCTTTGTTATGTTTTTTGGAATACTCATATTAATATAAATTTATTTTTTCTTCGAGCCATAATTTTGTAGATCACTTTTACTTTATTAGTATCATACACATCAACCATATCACAAAGTTACAAAATGAAACCAATATTTTCATTGATTATTGTCAAAACCTCAACCACACCACCGTCCCCTTACTTTCACCGGATTTGATATTAATGGCCCCACCATGCAGGATCATAATTTGCCTTGAAAGGCTTAACCCAATACCCGATCCTGTTTTTTTAGTGGTAAAAAACGGCACAAAGATATTATCAGCGTGTTCTTTGTCAATTCCACAACCATTGTCAATTACTTCAATATTTACTTTATCATTGAAGGTAAATGCTTTCATTTCAATTGATGGGTTTTCTGCTTCCTTTACTGCATCTTTAGCATTTAAAATTAGGTTTATCAGTACCTGTTCCATCATTTCCCTATCAGCATAAACAAGCATATCTGTTTCATTGATTGCTGGGGTGAACTTAATTTTCTCCTTTCTTAATTCCGGTTCTAACAATGTAAAAATTGTTCTAAAAAGGTCTTCCACTTTAAGCTGCTCAAAATTTGGTTTGGGAAGCCGGGCAATATTTTTATAGGTTTTTACAAATTTTAATAATCCTTTACTTCTGCGTTCGATGGTTTTTAAACCACTGTATATATCTTCCATATCATCCTTAGCGATCTCAGTCAGGTTTCTTTTGTATCCTTTTTCGTCTTCCAGCATATCGTTGATTTCAGCGCTTAGGGATGAAATGGGGGTAACGGTATTCATAATTTCGTGATTCAATATCCTGATCAATTTTTGCCACGATTCAAGTTCCTGCTGGTCAAGTTCATTCTTAATGTTTTGGAAGGAGATAATTTTTAATGGTTTATTCCTTATTTTAAGTTCGGTGCACCAAACCAGCAATTGAACCATTTCATTTTTGATGGTGGTTTTGATTATTTTCTTTTCTGATGTCTTTATTTCTTTAAGGGTTTTGTAAAGATCAATATCGACCCGTTTGATCGTATCAACTTTATTGAGGAGGTTGATGTTCAGGATATTTTTCGCTGCAGTATTTACCAGGTAGACGGTATCCTGTCCTTCCAGACAAATGATCCCAACTGTCATATGCTCTATTAATGCCTGGAGGTATTCATAATGAGATTCTTTTTCAATCCTTACATTTTGGAAGGCGTTAATGATTTCATTAAAAGCGTTTTTTTGTTCCGGAGAAATGTTATCCTCTTCTCCTGATATGAAAGATTTAGCAAAATCCCTGTGTTTTATTGAAAGTAAAAGTTTGTTAAAAGACCGGTTATATTTTTCAACAAAATAAATAAGTTCAGACATCAAACCAAAAATGAGTACCAGGGTGGCAGCGCTTGTAAGGTACCATTTGTCACGATACAGGGCAAAAACCAGGAAAAACATCATTATTCCTATTATCAGTATCCTGATGGTGACTTTTATCCTAAAATATTTATAAACCATATTTATTCATTTTTCTGTATAAAGTTGTACGGCCCAGGCCAAGGTCTTTAGCAGTTTTGCTTAAATTTCCCCTGTGCTTTTTTAGTGCTTTTATGATGGCGTTTTTTTTCAATTTCTTCCAGGTTTAAATTGTTAGCGGAAGTAAAGGTATCCACATCCTGAAGTAAAAAATCAAATGGTTTTAAATTTTTTTCGTCACTCATTATTACAGTTCTCTCGACAACATGTTGCAGTTCACGAATATTTCCCGGCCAGTGAAATTTTTTAAGTTTATTCAGTGCTTCTTTTGAAATGGCCATGTTTTCTTTTCCATATTTCCTGACAAATATTTTAAGAAAATGACTGGACAAAAGTGCAATATCTTCCAGCCTGTCCCTTAATGGCGGTAGTTTAATCTCAACAGTATTGATGCGGTACAAAAGATCCTGACGAAATTTGGATTCATTCTTTAAATCAGATAGCGGCATATTCGTGGCGCATATCAGCCGGATGTCGATGGGAATAGATTTATTCGACCCAATTCGTACTACTTCACGATTTTGAATTACCGACAATAGTTTGGATTGTAAAGCGAAAGATAAATTACCAATTTCATCCAGGAATATTGTACCACCATTTGCAAGTTCAAATCGGCCTGCCCTTGATTCATGGGCATCTGTAAAAGCCCCTTTAATATGGCCAAATAGTTCGGATTCAAATAAGGATTCCGGAATAGCTCCCAAATCAACATTTACAAAAATTTGATCAACCCGGTTTGATTTTCGGTGCAGAGCCCGTGCTATCAATTCTTTTCCTGTACCGTTTTCACCAAGGATCAAAACATTGGCTTCTGTATTGGCCACTTTATCAATAGCAGAAAAAACCTCTCTCATGGCTTCCGAGTCACCGATAATTTCCGAAAAAGGTTTGTCGATGTCCTGACTTAAAATATTTTGTTTTGCCTTGAGCTCTGTGATTTTTTTGTTCGATTGTGATAAGCGGAAAGCAGAGATCATGGTAGCAACAAGCTTTTGATTGTCCCATGGTTTTACGATAAAATCAGTGGCGCCTTCTTTCATGGATTTTACAGCCAGATCGATATCCCCGTATGCTGTCATCATCACAACGTTTGAATGCGGGCTAAAAGATTTGATTTTATCAAGCCAGTACAAACCTTCTTTGCCGCTGGTAGCCCCAACAGCAAAATTCATATCCAATAGTATTACATCAAATAAATTATCATATAACAAGGCATTAATCATGATGGGATTACTTTCAGTGGTAATGTTAGAAAAATGCTTTTTAAGAACTACCTTCGTGGTTAACAAAACATCCTCATCATCATCAATGATTAAAATATTTCCTGTTAGTTTTTGCATTTTATAAGCTAAATTTTTTCTATGAGTTTTCTCTTAACCAGGTCATACGCCTTCTTTTGGTTGTATTTCACACCAGGTCGCAACATGGCATAAATATCTCCCTCGAAGTCCGGGTCTTCCAGTTTTAGTTCCATGTTTTGCAAAAACTGTTTTTGCGTTGGCGGTTTTTCTACCGAAAATGCCATGTATTCCCTATAGCACTTAACAATGGTGTTAGTATCTAAATTCAAATTAATAAGAGCATGGTATAAGTCAAACAGGTCACGCCCTTTTTTTCGCTGATAAAGTGCACGTAACTTTGTACTCAACATTTCTTCGGCTTCAAAGGATACTATTTTGCAAGCACCATCAAACCAGCCGTTTTCGGTTTGATAATCAATTTCTTTGTAACCCAATACAGTGAAATGTTCCCGACAATTAATTT
>Ga0255375_10182_pt2 | contig 11355 bp, 9 predicted proteins | sample ANMaggSeSYBR01H3_FD_182090 | JGI IMG/M metagenome (GOLD analysis project Ga0255375, IMG submission 182090) | Sediment cell enrichment communities from methane seep in Santa Monica Basin, California, United Staets - ANME aggregate JGI... | ecosystem: Environmental > Aquatic > Marine > Cold seeps >... | reverse complement strand
TCACCAAAGATTTAAATCTACAAAGGTCTATCTAAAACTTCATCCATAGCACTTGGTTTCAAAGATTTCTAAAGTGAAGACCATGCTAAAAATGCTGGAGTAGCCGCAGACGAACTTTACAAGGTTCGATCGAAGCGTGCATTTCGCTCCGCCCAATAGCATAAAAATCCCTTAATGCGGGGGTAGCCCAGCCAGGTCAAAGGCGCAGGGCTTAGGACCCTGTTTCGAAGGAATCCGAGGGTTCGAATCCCTCCCCCTGCACCTTCAAATTTTCTTGCATTACTTAATACAATAAGAATATATTTTGTTCATTATTTTAATATTTGGCATCATATTGAAGATGAAACTTATGCTATTGTAAAAAACTGGTCCAAAAAAATCATTCAAAATCCTCAAATGATCATTTCATCTTTTTCTTGGCCTTTGCAAGTTTCTTCTTAGCATCACCGCTTCCGGAAGCAGCAAGTTTTTCAAGTTCTTCTAATTGTGCCTTTTTCTTAGCACTCTTCATTCCCATATCCTTCTTATACATCGCCATAGAAGGTATATTTAGAAATTAAAACTACTTAAATTATTCTAGAAAAACCCAGTTGATTCAGCAATTATTGTTTTCGAAGATACATTTATTTTGGTGGATGAATTAATGATATTAGATTCTAAAGGAAAGAATATAACAATTGGTGACCGTGTAAAGGTATTGTGGGAATTTGACAATAGAATCCACGTGGGTGAGATTATAGACATACACGAAGGTGTTATTAAGATAGATGCATACAATTTTAAAATAAACACCATCCATCCTTCCAAAATAACAAAAATAATATGATATTTGGAACATTCTTAACCTTTATTCAGGGCAGCTATGTCCTGTAAGCCTTTTTTTAACGTATAGAAAATTATTAACGAATTTTATTAGTGACGTAGATAATTTTCTTAGTATCAATCAAATATTTTGAGAGGATATCCAGGATTGGATTGTATATTGTTTGAAATTTACATTTTTTTGTGGTATATAAAGTATAAATTTCTCCTCAAATCTTGAATACCAGATAATGAACCATATTGTCCTTTAAATCGTCAGCACAGGTTGATAGAGCATCAGGGAGTCACCGACAGTATATCCACATCTTGTCAAATTTCTACATGTGAATAAGGTGGAGCTTTCTTTAGGGCTAAATTGTTCGGAGATACTGGCTGTGAGGGAAAGATTTATTGCCTCTTCAGCATCAATTATTCTTATAAAGTTATTGATCTGCCAGATATGTCTCGAAATAAAATTATGGACAATATGTTCCAATGGGTAAGACAAGACCTGTCGAACTTAGGGGGAGTGAAGATGTCACTTGTCGCCAGTCAGGACGGCTATATCTTTAGCCAGCCTGCCGAACCCAATATAGAAAAATATGCAAAGGCCTCAGCAACAATGTTGAGAACTGCAGATATTGCCGTACCAAGATCCGGGCAGAATTGTTCAAGGGTTATCATTGATTATCCCAATGAAAGACTGATTGCGATCCGTGCAGGACCCAAGGCTCTTGTTGCCGTATTGATCGAACCTGACACAAAACTGGATCCGATAGTCCTTGAACTGGACAAAGTAGCTCGGAAAGTCCAGGAAATACTGTAGTCCAAAAACTAAATATTTAAGCGTAATCACACCTTTTTAGCCAAAAAATATCACTATATAGGGGCACTCCTTTGAACGGACCGACCAAACCCATAATATTAGGTATAGAAGGGACTGCATGGAACTTAAGTGCAGCCATTGTGGACACATTTGATGTAATAACCGAAGTAACCTCTACATATGTTCCACCAACCGGAGGCATCCATCCCAGGGAAGCATCCCAGCACCATGCTGACCATATTAAGAACGTAATATCTGCGGTACTTGCAAATGCCAGGGATAGAGGAATTGCCCCTGGCGATATCAATGCTATAGCTTTTTCCCAGGGTCCGGGGCTGGGGCCATGCCTGCGCACCGCTGCCACTGCGGCCCGGGCACTATCCCTTTCACTCGATATACCACTTATCGGCGTGAACCACTGTGTTGCACATATAGAAGTGGGGCGCTGGAAGACACCATCACAGGACCCGGTGGTACTGTATGTGAGCGGGGCAAATTCCCAGGTACTGGCTTACAGAGCTGGGCGTTACCGTGTGTTCGGTGAAACACTGGATATCGGTATCGGTAATGCTCTTGATAAATTCGCCAGGGGTGCGGGGTTACAGCATCCGGGCGGTCCCAAGATCGAGGAGTTTGCTAACAATGCATCATCCTATGTACCGTTGCCCTATGTTGTGAAGGGAATGGACTTTTCATTTACGGGCCTGTCCACTGCCGCATCCGCTGCCCTGAAAACATCCCCTATAGAAGATGTGTGTTTTTCATTTCAGGAAACCGCATTTGCAATGCTGGTGGAGGTCACGGAAAGGGCGGTGGCACATACCGGTAAGAACGAGATACTGCTTGCAGGCGGTGTGGGTGCCAATATGCGGCTGCGGGAGATGCTTGAGATCATGTGCAATGAGCGGGGCATTTCGTTCTATGTGCCTGAGAAACGGTTCATGGGTGATAACGGCAGCATGATAGCATACCTTGGGCTTCTGATGTTCGAGCAGCAGAACCTGTTGCCGCTAAATGAATCACATGTTCGGCCCAATTACAGGCCCGATGATGTTGTGGTTACTTGGCGCGGGGATTGACCTGGCCGGATACTGTATGCGGATAATTTAGAACTTATTATATTTACACAATCTCAACATTTAAATACATCAACACTGTAAATATATTATCATCGGAACTATTACAATCAACATAGATAATGACGTTGAAAAACAGTTCAGGGCACTTGCACAGAAAATATACTCTAAAAAGAAAGGCTATCTTGGAAATGCTATGACTTCAGCTATGCAGAATCGGATTGACGACGTGACACAAAAGCAGATATCAAAAAGGGAAATATCATTACTTGAAAAAGGGTTCGATATGGGAGTGCTAAAATTCAAATCAAGGGAAGAGCTATATCTTCCTTGTAGATATTAATATCCTTATATACCTCTGATGTAAGTGAGCGAGATCGGAGCAGATATTAAGATTTTTGAGATGTTGAGGGAGGTAGCAGGATGAGCAAAAACACCTATGAAAACAGACGTATTTCTTTGAAACACCTTTCTGTACGAGTCCCATGGCATGATAATGGATGGAATGGAACTGTTTGTAGAGATCCTAAGGGCAATGCATCCTGTCTTGTTCTTGATCGAATTCGAGAGACTCGTGATGATGATAAAGAATTTGAGGTGGCTGGAGAACTCTTAAGTGAATTACCTATGGAAAAATGGCCTGTATGTGTGGATGAACGTGGAACTTTTATGTCACCTTTTGAAATAATTCGTAAAATAAGTCATCCCTATAGTTTAACAAGTGATTACCATAAACACATTTTGCCAACAGATTTTCGACTTCCCCCCTTCTCTGCTGCTGCCATTCCATTTCGTTGGGCTAACCGTAAATATGCTTGGGAATTAGCAAAAAATTACGAACTTAATGCAGATCCAGAACATGAACCAAAAGAACCTGAGTGGCTTAATCATAGTAATTGGGTTCAAAGTCACCTTAGTCAAAAAGCGATTTTAGATGGGTTTTTTAGTGCTATTGAACCAGAGAAGTCGCTATGTTTTTTCTATGCCAAAGAAACACCACTTGCAGAAGATGAGCGTCGAGTAATTGTTGGTGTTGGCAGAGTTCAAAACGTAGGCAATTTAGTAGAATATCGTTACAGTAAGTCAGGTGGATTAGGGTCATATATCTGGGACCGGGCAGTGCAGCACTCTATCCGCCCAAATTTTGAAGATGGTTTTATTTTACCCTACCAAGCGATTTTTGAGTTAACGGAAGAAGACCCTGAATTAGATCCAGCAGATTTTGTTGCATTCGCTCCAGATGATAGACGTATAGAATTTTCATTTGCTTCAGAACATGTAACACATGATGGCGCAATCGCTGGTTTACTTTCATGCAAAGCAGCCATTGAGAAGGCCAAGAGCTTGGTTGATGGTCCCTGGGATCGAGTGCTTAAATGGATTGATTCCCGTCTAGCTGAGTTATGGAAACTTCGTGGGCCTTATCCAGGGCTTGGGGTGGTGCTCACAGCTTTTGGTGTTACACATGGTAGTTTCCTTGCTTATGAACTTGCATCCAAAGTTGATGAGAATGAAGATCCCTGGCCTCTTGTTGATCAAATTTTTAATGATTCATCATTATTACCAAAAGAACTTGCCCGATTAATCACACCGTCACTTCAAAAGAAGTGGAAATCTCTTAACAATAAGAAACCTCAGAGGTTGGCTCTGTTAAAACTCATTGCACGATTAGAGCTAACTGTAGAACAAGCTATACGATTCTATGTCAAAGAAGAGCGGGAAGACAATAATATTGACTGCAGCGATGAGGATATTCTCAATAATCCATACCTTTTATACGAACTTGACCGAAGTTCATACGATCCTATCAGTGTATGGACTGTTGATCGTGGGATATTTCCCGTACCAGTTATCCGTGAGAACCATCCTATTCCAGAACCTTCTGCTATAAATGATCCTACAGATCCCCGCCGTCTCAGTGCATTTATCATTAATACTTTAGAGCAGGCTGCAAGACAAGGACATACCTTAATGGCATGTAGGAATATTGTGGCAACAATTCGTGATCTTGCAATCGAGCCAGAATGCCCTGTTGATGGTGATCTTCTCGATGTAATTTCTGATGACATATCACCTGTTATTTGTTCTTGCAAACTCAAGAATGGATCTCCAGCTTACCAGCTCGATAGACTCGAAGAAGTAGGAGAACTGATTCGTTCAACAATTGAAAAGCGACATAAAGGAAAACGGCACACCTTTAATGTGGATTGGCGTCAGCTTCTTGATGAAAAACTTAGAGAATTCGATCCAGAGGATGAAGATGAAGAGCTGGCACGAGTAGAAAAAACTGATGCACTCAAAGAACTGGCAGAATCCAGGGTATCTGTACTGATAGGTCCGGCGGGAACTGGTAAAACTACACTTTTATCGGTGATTTGTGATGAACCATCTATAAGAAATGCAGGAATATTGCTCTTAGCACCAACAGGGAAGGCCCGAGTACGTTTGCAGCAATCCACAAATATAGAAACAAAGACTATCGCTCAATTTTTACTTCCATTGAATCGCTATAATGAGGAAACATATGAATATTGTGTTTTAGGTAGCAATAGGATTGATGCCGGTAAAACGGTAATTGTTGACGAATGTTCAATGTTGACAGAGGAACAATTAGGGGCCTTACTGGATGCTTTGAAGGGTGTGGAGAGGTTGATTCTTGTTGGAGATTCTCGACAGCTTCCTCCAATAGGTGCTGGTCGCCCCTTTGTGGATATTGTAACCCGACTTACTCCAGAGAATGTGGATGGTCTATTTCCAAAAGTAGGAAAGGGATATGCTGAACTTACTGTAAGACGGCGTCAGGAAGGGGAAGTTAGAGAAGATCTGCAATTGGCAGAATGGTTCAGCGGTCGTCCGGTGGGACCTGGTGAGGATGAAATCATAAACAGCATTCTTACTGAGGATAACATCGGACATATTCGCTTTGTAACATGGAACGATGCTGAAGACCTCCATCAATGTTTATTAGATGTACTTGCTGAAGAACTGGAACTTGAAGGAATTGATGATTCAATAGGTTTTGAACTCAGTCTTGGTGGTGTTCAAAGTGGCAATAATGTTTATTTCAACACCGAAGCAGGAAAATATATTGAAAACTGGCAGATATTATCTCCTGTGCGTGGTATGGCACACGGCATTTGTGATCTTAACCGATTAATACAGCGCACATTTCGTTCTGGAACAATTGATTTCGCAACTTCTTGGTATAGACAGATTCCAAGGCCCATGGGATCTGAACAGATTGTATATGGCGATAAGGTAATTAATGTCAGAAATCATCACCGTTATAGGGTTTATCCAAAGTCTATTGAGTCCGAAGATGGACAAGAGATACTTCCTTTGAACTATGTAGCCAATGGAGAGATCGGGATTGCAGTAGGGCAATTTAAACCAAAAAAAGCCAAATGGAAAGGAAAACCATGGCTTTTAAAGGTAGAATTTTCATCTCAACTTGGTTTTGAGTACGATTTTTTGGCCAGAGATTTTGGGGATGAAAATAATCCAATACTTGAGCTTGCTTATGCGATCACGGTACATAAGGCTCAAGGAAGTGAGTTTGACCTGTGTTTCCTTGTGTTGCCAAATCCCTGCCGTTTGCTTTCTCGAGAACTGTTGTATACTGCTCTCACCCGACAGCGTGACAAAATTGTAATATTCTATCAGGGAGATAGGTCTGATCTTTTAAAATATTCGTCATTCTACTATTCTGAGATAGCACAAAGGTTAACCAATCTCTTTACTGATCCGGCACCTGTTGAGGTTAAAGACCGGTTCCTTGAAGAGAATCTGATTCACCGTTCTGGCAGAGACGAACCTATGCGTTCTAAGTCAGAAATAATTATTGCCGACTCACTTGCTGAAGCCGATGTTGAATATGAGTATGAACAGACTCTTGCAATCGACGGGCAGACACGATATCCCGATTTTACTATAGAAGATTACGATACTGGAATCACCTATTACTGGGAACACTGTGGGATGCTTGGGAATAGAGAATACAAAAAACGCTGGGAAAGAAAGCTTGCCTGGTATAAAGAACAGCAGATAATGCCACTGGAAGATGGTGGCGGTGAACGGGGTACTTTAATTATCACAAGAGACGATCAGCATGGTGGTATTAATTCCAAAGAAATTAAAAAACTTATCAAGGAGATATGGGTATGAGTACTAAGACTACACACCACCAACTCCAACTTAGCATCATATGATCATCGACGCCCATGCCCACATCTTCCCTGACAAGATAGCCTCAAAAGCCATTGCCGGACTGGAACAGCAGTACGGCGTCAATGCCTGCGGCGAGGCTACCGTACCCGGTATACGCACCAGCATGCAGGCCGCAGACGTGGACGCCTCAGTTATACTTTCGGTTGCCACCACCCCGGCGCAGGTGGAGAGCATCAACAACTGGGTGGCAGAAATATCCACCTATGCGCCCTACTTTATCGGTCTGGGTGTCATGCATCCCGAATATCCCGACCCTGAGACAGAGATCCGGCGCATGAGGGAAATGGGGATCAAAGGTATCAAGCTGCACAGCGAGTTCCAGCACTTCTACCCTGATGAGGAGCGCATGTATCCTATTTACGAGGCGCTAAGCGACGATATGGTACTGGTGTTCCATGCAGGCGATGAGGTCACCCCGGTCAGGCACGTGCACACCACGCCAGACAGGATTGCCAGTGTACTGGACTCATATCCCGGGTTGAAAGTAGTAGCCGCCCACCTGGGAGGATACCGCTGCTGGGACGAGGTGGAGCGCCACCTTCTGGGCAGGGACCTGTATCTGGATACAGCCTATGTGTTCCCCATACCCGGGCACGAACACATCACAGTAAAGCGCATCATAGATATCATGGAGGCGCATGGATTTGACAGGATACTGTTCGGCACCGATTATCCTTTCAGGGACCAGGATAGTGAAGTGGCCAATATACAGGGACTGGACATCGATGACAGGCATAAGGTTCTGGTACTGGGCGAAAATGCAGCCGCATTATTTAATATTGATACGAACGGGACGTGAAAAAAGATTGAGGACCATTGACTTAAACGACGCGAACAGCACCATTGTGATGGTAGACCAGACCCTGCTGCCTGTAGAATACAAGGTCATAGAATGCGACAACATCGCTTCCCTTACAGAGGCTATTTCGTCGCTGCGGGTGCGGGGTGCACCTGCACTGGGTGCGGCAGGGGGTTTTGGAATTGCCATTGCAGCCGCTCGCAGCAGTGCCAGTTCCATGGAAAAACTGCTGGACGAATTACGCAGGATAGGTGATGTCATAAAGGCCACCAGGCCAACTGCCGTAAATCTTGCCTGGGGCGTGGATAGGGTGCTGGATGCGGCCCGGGATGCATACGATACTGACAGCATACGCAGTATAGTCCTGGCCGAAGCAAAGGCCATTGCCAACGAGGACGTAGAATTGAACAAAAGGCTTGGTGCGCACGGTGCCGCTCTCCTGGAGGATGGCGATACTGTCATGACCCACTGTAATGCGGGCCGGATGGCCTGCGTAGACTGGGGCACAGCCCTGGGTGTAGTTCGAAGTGCCGTTGAGGCTGGCAAGGAGATAAAAGTGATCGCCTGCGAGACAAGGCCGCTGAACCAGGGAAGCAGGATAACCGCATGGGAACTTATGGAGGACAGCATCCCTGTGACACTGATAACTGATAGTATGAGCGGGCATGTGTTGCGGCAGGGTATGGTGGATAGCGTCATAGTGGGAGCGGACCGTATCACCCAGGATGCGGTGTTCAACAAGATAGGTACCTACACCCACAGCGTAGTGGCAAGAGAGCACGAAATTCCTTTTTATGTAGCTTCACCTGTTTCCACGTTTGATTTTGAGAGAATGGAAGGCGAGGTGGAGATAGAACAACGGGACGCAGATGAACTGCGATATATTGCCAATTGCCAGGTTGCGCCCCTGGACGTGCCTGTGTACAACCCGGCCTTTGATGCCACTCCAATGGAGAACGTGACCGCTGTTATTACAGAGAACGGGATATTCAGGCCACCGTTCTTGCTGGATGAGGTCAGGATTGCGCATTAAGATATGGATGAATGTCGATTGCTTCTTGTATGTTTATTTGGATATATTAGTGGACCCGATATTGTAAGGCTCTTCACATAAAAGATTATAGAGTTGAATGATCAATATTATTTACCTGGAGACTTTATTCGTCCAGGTCAGATGAACCTATGTCAAGTTTGAGTAAGACTATTAAATCATAGAATAAAGTGTTTGCTCATGAGGTTTATATATAATAAAAAAAGATGCACCATCATGCTTTTTGAGCCGATAGAGATAGCAGGATTGCATATCCAAAACAGGTTCGTGCGCTCGGCCACCCACGAATGGCTGGCAGGGGAAGACGGCACACCTACACCAGCCATAGGTGATATGTACGGGGAACTGGCAAAGTACGAAGTCGGGCTCATTATTTCAGGCTATTCTTACGTGAACCCGGCAGGCAAAAGCAGCCAGTGCCAGCAGGGTATCTATGACGACAGGTTCATCGAACCCTACAGGCAGATAACTGAGCGGGTGCATAAATACGGCAGCAAGATAGCACTCCAGATCGTCCATGGCGGCAGGCAGTCGCTGGTTACACCTGAATACCCACACACACTGGCACCATCGGCAGTTAAGGATTCATCTTCAGGCATAACACCGCAGGCCATGACCGAAGATCAGATACAGCAGACCATCGAGGATTTTGCCCAGGCTGTGCGCCGGGCACATGCGGCAGGTTTTGATGCGGTACAGCTTCACGTTGCACACGGTTTTCTTCTCAGCAGTTTTATCTCACCCTACACCAACCAGCGCACTGATAAATGGGGCGGGTCAGTGGATAACCGCGCGCGCATCATTGCAGATATTATCAGGCGCGCCCGGGATCTGGTGGGTGAGGACTTCCCTATCATGGCGAAGATGAACGCCACCGACGGCTTAGGAGATCGGGGACTGGATGCACCCGAATGTGTAGATGTGGCCATAGCACTTGAATCGGCTGGTGTATGTGCGATAGAGGTCAGCGGCGGGATATTCGAGGCAGGGGAAGTGATGTCCAGACCCGGTATTAATTCGCCAGAGGTGGAAGCGTATTTTAAGGAGTATGCCAGGATGATAAAGCATGGTGTGGGTATCCCGGTGATGCTGGTTGGGGGACTGCGGTCGAGAGCGGTGATGGAGGAGATGCTTGCCAGTGGCTGTGCCAATATGGTTTCGCTTTGCAGGCCGTTTATCAGGGAGCTGGACCTGGTGGTGAAGTTCAGGGAGGGGGCGCAGGAGGCGGAGTGTACTTCGTGTAATCAGTGTTTTGATGAGGGCGGAGTCAGGTGTAATTCCAGGTAGATGAGCACCTGAATAATTAAGAAGGTAATCTATATGCTGTAAGAGTATAGTGGTCTTGCCTGACCGCCTGATCCCGGTCAGGCATATAATTCTTTCCAAGCGTCATATTTTCCTGACCTCATCAAGATAACCGGGTATTGGAATTACTTTATCAAAGGGTTAATGCTGCCTGTCTGCCACCAGTAGTTTCTTTTTATGAGGTAGGTTATTATATACTAAACTGTATCTATTTTTTGTAACTTTCTGCCACAGAGAGCACAGAGATGCTTTTTCCGCACCAAACTCCTCTCTCTGTGCTCTCTGTGAGCTATGTGGCAGTTATATGAAGTTCCAAATTATACTTGCGGAGTAGTCTAAATTCTTTATCCACATGCAAATATAGTACGCAATATATGTGTGAATGTTGCGGTGTGTATTTGCATTAAGTCATGCGAGAGAGAATTAATTGGATATTGCACCAGTTATTAGAAAATGGTGATACTGTTCCATAATCCAGTTATTTACCATAAGTCTCCATGACCCTCGATGACCAGCCATGACTATGAAAATGTTATTTCCTGAAAAAATTCCAGCATTATGTAATTCCATCACTTCGACATCAGTCGTACGACAAACGGGTCTCTTCATCCGCAAGTGTCGGTTGAATGATCTCCTTCCATCGAGGAGAGTCCCATGTCCCGAGTTTCGTATGCATCTCATAGTAGTTCTGGGGGATAGGATGCGTCCCGATCACAACGTCAAGCCCATACTTTGCCTGGATAAAGTCACGAAAGTTGGTCACACGAGGGCATGGAGGATATCCGACGACCAGTCCTGTGGCGAGGTGTATCACTTCTGCCCCGTTCTTCTTCATCTCCTCAGGAGCGTATTCGATATTTCCACCAGGACAGCCACCACACGCAGTATATCCGACCAGTTTCACTTCTTTATCGTTATAAATGCTGAATGCACCTTCCCGGTTATGGAGCGCCCTCAGACATTTACTTCCGGCACACACATGGTAGCGGTCGCATATAATTATCCCAATCCGGATTTCATCACTCATTTTACGTTCTCCGTATATTTTAATTTTTGATACGGGTTCATATGGATTGTGGTTAATAAATGCTTTTTGGACATAATCTTTCACCCCGGACCCTCTTCCCTCCTAAACCAAAAAATTAGGCTTCAAGAGATTATTTTCAAATTATTTTGAGAAGGGGGATGCCCCTGTAAGGGGGTGCACTCCAAACTGTCCCTACACTATTAGTCCTTGGAGAAAAGGATAATTTAGTATGCAATCCAGAAA
>Ga0255375_10185_pt1 | contig 11357 bp, 6 predicted proteins | sample ANMaggSeSYBR01H3_FD_182090 | JGI IMG/M metagenome (GOLD analysis project Ga0255375, IMG submission 182090) | Sediment cell enrichment communities from methane seep in Santa Monica Basin, California, United Staets - ANME aggregate JGI... | ecosystem: Environmental > Aquatic > Marine > Cold seeps >... | reverse complement strand
CCTGACGGTATCGCCGCCGTGATCAGTCAAATCATGCAGGTTCCGTGGAAAAGGCTCCATATGGTGTGGGGCATGGTAAATGACAAAGACCTCGATTCGGTCCTCCCCCTGCTTCCCGCAGAGGCCATATACTATTTCACCCGGTCATCCGTCCCACGGTCCATGGATGCCACAGAGCTCTCTGAACGTGCCGCAGGGCATGGATTAACCGGAACCGCCTTCCCCAATGTGGAAGAGGCATACCGGACCGCACAAAAAGAGGCAGGAGTCGATGATATGATCTTCACAGGGGGCAGTACCTTCGTGGTGGCCGACCTGCTGGTAATAAAATTTTAGCTTACTTTGCATCGCAAGTTATAAGGGGAGCCGCATGCAGTATAAAGAGATATGTTTCAGTGCCATGGAAGTGGTGAAAACGGCAGCTGCCTATGTGAGAGAGCGGCACGAGAAGAGGGAGGGGCTGTACATTGAGGAGAAGGGGAGACAAAATTTCGTCACTGAAGTCGACAAAAAGGCAGAACAGATATTGGTATCCGGACTTTCAGAGCTGCTGCCCGGGGCAGGTTTCATCGCCGAGGAGGGAACCAGCAACAAACGGGGAGACAGATACAACTGGGTGATCGATCCGGTAGACGGCACCACCAACTTCATTCACGGCGTTTTTCCATTTGCCATCAGCGTGGGACTCACAGAAAATAGTGAGGTAGTGGCCGGCATTGTCTATGAATTTGGCCTGGATGAACTCTTTTACGCCTGGAAAGGCGGAGGTACCTGGCTCAACGGAAAAGCAATCCGGGTCAGCATGGCACCCTCCGTAGAACAGTCACTGATTGCCACCGGGTTTCCCTATACCAATTTCAAGTACATGGAGCAGTTTATGCAGAGCATGGACTATTTCATGAAAAACTCCCATGGACTTCGGCGACTGGGTTCTGCTGCCACCGACATCGCCTACGTGGCGTGCGGCCGGTATGACGGATTCTATGAGTACGGACTCCATCCCTGGGATATCGCAGCAGGTATGCTCCTGGTTAAAGAGGCCGGAGGAGCGGTCTCCGACTTCGCGGGCCATCCCGATCCCCTCTTTAGTGAGCATATCATCTGTTCCAACAATAAAGTATTCAACGAGTTTCAGTCGGTCATCCGGAAAATCATGCTCTCCCCATGAAACTGGTATCCATTGTCATCCTGAACTGGAACGGCAAACAGCACCTGGAGCAATTTCTGCCTGATCTGGTTCGCCACACCACACATCCCGCCGCGGAGATCATTGTGGCGGATAACGGTTCAGACGATGACTCCCTGCTGTTTCTGAAAAAGGAGTATCCCGCCATCCGGATCATTGAACTGGAGAAGAATCACGGGTTCAGCGGGGGATATAACCGGGCAGTTGAGCAGGTCGATACCAGATATGTACTGTTACTGAACTCCGATATTGAGGTCACCGAAGGGTGGCTGGAACCGATGTTGGATCTGATGGAGAAGGATAAAACGGTGGGCGCCTGTACACCCAAGATCATGGACTTCAAACGCAGGTCACACTTTGAATATGCGGGGGCCGCTGGTGGATTTATCGACAGATACGGATACCCCTTCTGCCGGGGGCGCATCTTCGACCATCTGGAGGAGGATCTGGAGCAGTATAACGATGCCACCGATCTCTTCTGGGGCTCAGGTGCCTGCCTGATGGTCCGTTCGGATCTCTACAGGGAGTCGGGCGGACTGGATGAACAGTTTTTTGCCCATATGGAGGAGATTGATCTCTGCTGGAGGCTTCAGCGAATGGGGTACCGGATCCGGTTTATCCCCACCTCTACTGTTTACCATGTGGGGGGAGCCACCCTACAGAGAGGAAATCCCTTTAAGACATTTCTCAATTTCAGAAACAACCTGTTGCTACTCTACAAAAACCTGCCGGCCCGGGGTCGTGGCAAAACCCTGTTTTTCCGGATGATCCTGGATGGAGTTTCGGCCCTCAGGTTCTTGCTCCAGGGGGCCTTCAAAGATTTTTGGGCCGTCTTCAGGGCACACATGGCCTATTATGGGATGAAATCGTCCTATAGCGGGATGAAAAACCGGAACAAACAGACCGAAAATAACGTTATTGTAACCGGAATATATGGGGGTTGTATTGTTTCTGATTTCTTTATCAAAAGAAAGAGACGCTTTGAACAACTGGACCAGTCGTTCAGAGAGTAGAAGTAAGGAGCATTAAAAAAAAACATAAGATAAGACGCAACATGAATACCAAAATAAATCAAATATGGGATGATGTAAATAATCTTCCCCTTGTTCTGAAAAACAGTGCCAGCCATTTCCGTTCGCTTCCGGCCTTAACCAGCGTGGATGGAACAGATTACAACTACGAAGAGCTTGAGTTATCGGCCAGGCACATTGCAGTGATGCTAAAAAGTGCAGAGATCGGCAAAGGAGACAAAGTGGCCATCCTCAGCGAAAACAGTCCCCACTGGGTCATTGCCTATTTCGGTATCCTGGCCACCGGTGCCACAACCGTCCCCATTCTCCCCGATTTCCAGGAACCTGAAGTGATTTCCATCCTGGAGCATGCCGAGGCAAAATCTCTTTTTGTCTCCGGAAAACTGCTTTCCAGACTGACTGCCGGGTTGCCCCCCGAGGTGGAACTGGTATTCAACACCGATGATTTCCAGGTACTGGAAGTGAAAAATGGTAAGGTTGCAAAAACTGAAGATACACCTGGTAAACTGAAAAAACTGGTGGCAGATCCCAAAGCACTGGGAAAAGGGGAAGGGCTTTTCCTGGCTGAGGAAGACGACCTGGCTTCCATTATCTATACTTCCGGAACCACCGGCAGGTCCAAGGGAGTGATGCTGACACACAAAAACATTCTGAGCAATGCCAAACAATCATGGACCATTCATCCAGTAGTAGAAACGGACCTTTTCCTCTCCATGCTACCCCTGGCGCACTCCTATGAATGCACCATCGGGATGGTGGTCCCCCTGCTTAACGGGGCCGAGGTACACTATATTGACAGGGCTCCCACGGCTTCTTACCTGAAACCGCTTCTGCAGAAGGTGCGGCCCACCACTATGTTGACCGTACCACTGATCATTGAAAAGATTTACCGTGCCTCGGTGAGGCCTGCACTGACCAAATCACCGGTTATGCGTATGCTGATGAAAGCAGGTATCACTCGCAGGTTGCTCAGCAGGGCAGCCGCCGGAAAACTGACAAAATTCTTCGGAGGCCGTCTCCGTTTCTTCGGAGTGGGCGGTGCCCCTCTGGCTCCCGATGTGGAGAAGTTCCTGATCGAAGGCGGATTCCCCTATGCCATTGGGTATGGACTCACCGAAACCTCTCCGATGATATCCGGATTTGGTCCGGCCGATGCAGTTTACAAATCTGTAGGTACAGTTATGGATGGTATTACCGTCAAAATAGAGAATCCCGACTCCGTTACACAGGAGGGAGAGATTGTAGTGAGCGGACCCAACGTCATGAAGGGGTATTATAAAGATGAAGAGAAAACCAGCGAAGTATTCACTTCCGATGGCTTCTTCCGGACAGGCGATCTGGGCTACAGGGACAAAAAAGGAATCCTCTACATTCGTGGAAGATCAAAGAACATGATCCTGGGTCCCAACGGTGAAAACATCTATCCCGAAGAGATCGAAGCAGTGCTCAACAGCAGGGAGATTGTAAGCGAATCGCTGGTAATGCAGTACAAGGGGAAACTGGTGGCCAGGGTACACTTGAAGATTGAGGTGATGGAGAAGCTGGAAGAGCGCATCAAACACCTGAAGGAAAACGCTTCCGAATTTCAACAACAATTGCAGGTCAAAGCCGATGAAATGCTGGCCGAACTGATGACCCAGGTGAACCAGCATGTGGCCCATAACTCAAAGCTGCAGTTGATGATCCTGCAGGTGCAGCCTTTTGAAAAGACACCCACTCAGAAGATCAAGAGGTTCCTTTACAACCAGATCGCCCCTGCTTGATCAGACATTGGAGAGCAGGTGATCCGGGTTTTCAACCCTGGAGTTAGTCGATCAGGAGAGGTTTGAGGCGTTCCAGCTCCATCACCCGGCTCCCCTTGAGCAGGATATGATACCCTTCAGGTTTCTCCTTCCTGAGAAAAGTTTCCAATTCACTCCTCCCCCTGAAAACAGATCTATTGTCGGAAGATTCACATACTTCATAGAAATTTGGTCCGGTCAGCAATACCCGGCCCACATTCAGGGTGCCGATCCATTGAACCAGTTCCCTGTGCTCCTGTTCTGATGCGTCGCCCAGTTCCGCCATATCCCCGAGTATAATCATGGTGGGAGATGTGGCATAGGTCAGCAATCCGTCAATGGCCTCTCGCATGCTACTGGGATTGGCGTTATAAGAGTCCAGAACCACACTGTTTCGTCCTCCTTCAATCATCTGGGATCTTTGATTTTCAGGAAGATATCCCGATATGGCGCCGGCGATGGCACCCCCGGATATTCCAAAATATAATCCTGTACCCGCTGCAAGAAGGATGTTTTGCAGATTGTAGGCCCCCACCAGTTTGGTGGAGATAGGATAGACCTCATCCCCCAGCACCATCTCCGCCTCAAGAAAGGGTGTCTGCCTCACCAACCTTATTGCCACCGGCAGATCCCCCCCGGGAGCGATCACCTCACTCTCCACACCAAGCTCTTCTGCTTTTCTGATTAACATCTGATCCCCACCATCGATGATGGCTCTCCCTCCATGGGCAGCCAGGTAACTATAAAGTTCACCCTTGGCATCGAGTACTCCGTGCAGGGAACCAAACCCCTCCAGATGGGCCTTCCCCACATTGGTAATCAACCCCACATCCGGGGCTGCAATCCTGGCCAGTTCTGCGATCTCTCCGGGATGGTTAGCGCCCATTTCAACAACAGCAACCTCCTCCCTATTCAGTGTCAGCAGTGTAAGCGGCACACCTATATGGTTGTTCAGATTTCCCCTGGTGGCGATCAGACTATATCCGGATGACAGCACCGCTGCCATCAGCTCCTTGGTAGTTGTTTTTCCATTGCTGCCGGTAATGGCCACAAGCCGGGGTGCAACCTGCATACGATGGTAGTGGGCCAGCTTCTGCAATTGCTCAAGGACAGATGGTACAACCACAACCCTCGCGGATTCCTCCAAATCCTCTCTCTCAGTTATGGCCAGTCTGCACCCCTTGTTCAATGCATCTTCCACAAACCTGTTTCCGTCATATTGATCTCCCCGAAGGGCAAAGAACAGAGAACCATCTGCCTCCCGGCGTGTATCGGTACATATCCCTGTGGATCGAAGAAACTCCTGGTAAATCTGTTCCGTGGACATTCTGGTTTGGTAGATAAAAACAGAGGCTGCTTCCCGAAAGAAACAGCCCCCTGATATCCTTTGATAAATAAATCTTTAGAATCCAGTTGGTGTTCCCACGCGAATCATAGCACAGCGGAAGCCAAGGTCATCCCTTGCTTCAGTTTCAATCATGAAACGCCGTTCACCAGGACTCATCCAGTAGGCCCTGTCCTTCCATGATCCACCTTTATAAACCCTTGTCTCATCACTCAACAACGACATCCTTTCTGTTTCAGTGTTGATGTACATGCTGCCTGAACCATCGTAAGCGGCCTGGCTCCTCTCCCCTGATTCAAATACCGATTCAATGTCACCATCCATATAGTTCCGGTAATCAGATTTACGATAGTTAAGGCGCCCTTCCAGATCCGCTTCTGAAACAGGCTCCCTTTCCAGTCGTCCGAGACTGTCAATCATTGGAGCACCGTTGGCATCAATGGACATCTGGTCAAACTGGTTTCCCCTGAAAGGCCTGAAAGCCGCTACATCCTGTGATGAGAGGGGACGATAAACATCCTGAACCCACTCGTTTACGTTTCCTGCCATGCAGTAAAGTCCATAATCGTTGGGCCAGTAAGACTTCACGGGAACTGTAATAGAGCCTCCGTCATTCAGGCTTCCGGCCATACCCATCATATCACCACTACCCCTTACAAAGTTTGCCCGCATTTTTCCCATATCCCGGGGATTATCATTTCTGAGGTTATGTCCGTTCCAGGGATAAGTTCTGCGCTCCCACAACAATTCATCCACCGTGTTTCCAACAAGACCAAGGGCAGCATATTCCCATTCTGCTTCGGTTGGAAGTCTGTACTTGGGCAGCATGATCCCATCCTCCATATTGATCAGTCTCGATTCTACATTGGGATTCAGACTCGGCTGCGGATTAATAATATTGGGGGTGTAGAGACCATAAATATAGGCCTCGGTATTAAAATTTCTTTCATCCTGCTGGTCTGTCGATAGTTCGATATGACCCATATCCACCAGAATCATCTCATTGACCCTGTCGGTCCTCCAGATGCAGTAATCCTGTGCCTGCAGCCAGTTGACGCCCACTACGGGATACTCATTAAAGGAGGGATGGCGGTAGTAGTACTCCACATAAGGCTCATTATAGGCCATGGGATCGCGCCAGACCAGGGTATCGGGCATGGCAGCTTTTACCACCTGGGGATTATTCATCCCAAATACACGGTTCAACCAGTTGATATACTCCCTGTAGTCCACATTGCGAACTTCAGTGATATCCATATAAAAGGAGCTGATGGTTACCCTGCGGGGTATATTGTTCCAATCATACAGCACATCATCCTGGGTCCTTCCCATGGTAAAGGTACCACCTTCAATCAAGGTCAGGCCTGGACCGGTCTCCTGCTCTGAGGCAGTCATTACCTCAAACCCTCCGTTTTCCGGGTCATTGTAGGCCCATCCGGTGGTTGTTGAGACATTGCCTGATGAGGTTACATCCTTTCCTCCACATCCCCAAAGCATCAGGGCAATAAGCAATAAAGGGAACAGTCTCATCATCATTTTCATGGCTTCTTATTTTACAATTATAAACTCAACTACTATAAATATTAAAGAAACTTCTAACAAAAGTAACTAAATTTTAGGACATTTTATTGCCCTGTGCTTCGTCGATTTGTTTAGGTTTTCAAATATAACCACCATCGATAACTCATGTGCCCCCAGTGTGGGTATATACAAATCGGGTGGTGAGAGTTTGGCATCATAACTGTACCGGATCCTGAACTGGCCGTTACCATAGCCTGCGGAGAAGATTGCTGTACCATAAGAAAACAGGAGGTCCTGGCGGAACCAGGCTCCAATGATAATCCCCCTGTAAAGTACCTCCAATCCGTAATTCAATTGTTGATAAATATCCTGCTGAATAAACACCAGATTGGGGGAGAGCTGCAACACCTCGGTTCCCAGCCTCCTTTCATAAACAGGAATGATGGCCCCCAGATGGGCCGTATATTTCCTCGACAATCTAGTATTGGGATCCTCGGATGGGGAACCATATGGTTCCAGCAGATGGTGAACGGCCACGCCTCCGAAAAAGTTTCTAAAAAATCCTCCAAATCCCACAGCAAAATCGGGAAATACCTTTGAATAGGGCGTAAGCGTGGTGGTACCTGCCCCTGCAAGATCAGATGGAAGTATCAGGTCCGAAGGATCCATGTTCCTCTGCCCCACCGAAGCCTGGAAGCCGCCTGTTATCATCAGATCCGAAGAGACCCGCAGGTGATATGAGTAGATGGCATCCAGAGAAAGTGTATTGAATACGCCTCCGCCCTGCCGGTCGTTGTTCACATGTATACCCACTCCACCCTGCAGGGATTCAATATACTGTTCGAAGGAAGCATGGTATGTTACATAGGGATTGGTGGCTCCCGGCCACTGGTTTCGATATCCCAGGTAGACCTTGGCAGGGCCCTCTACACCGGCCATAGCCGGATTCATATAGAGAGGGTTGGCATAGAACTGCGAGAATGCAGGATCCTGTGCAGCAGCATCCGGAGGGAGGATAAGCAGTAATCCTGCCATCCACACGAAAATGCTATGATCTTTTGTAAGAATCATATACTATGAACGTCTAATTCAACGTTTAAATACATATTTTAGTAGTCGTTTGTACTTTTTTTATGAGAAAGCTCTTTTTCCTCATTCTCTTTCACCCTGTTATCCTGCTCTATTCGCAAACTGAAAATGTTAACATTCAGTGGAATAGAGAGGATGTTGATCAGTTCTTTCCAAATGCATTATACGAGGATGGTGAGAATACGTTACCATATTTCACCAGAAAAATAGCCTGGAGAGCAGAGGGTATGTTACCAGTGGTAACCGTGAATGTAACCAGATCCACAGAAATTGCTACTGAAACCCTTCGGGGAATCGATCAGTCCCATCTGAAAAAGAGTCCGCTGCTGGAGTATTCACTTGAAAGGGAAGCCGGAAAGTCCTTTGTTATGGTGAAGGTTCTGCCATTTATCAGGCAACCCGACGGATCGGTGCAACAGGTGGATCGTTTTGAGATCATTCTGGAGCAGGAAGCTGCCCTGGCACCACTGAAGAGTGCCATTGCCGGGAGCTGGGAAGGGCATTCGATGCTGGCTTCGGGTAGCTGGCACAGAATTTCGGTAGAGGAGAGTGGTATTTATAAACTGACCTATGAACAACTCCAGGAGATCGGTCTCCAGAACCCGGCCACAGTCAGGATTTACGGATCAGGCGCCACGCTTCTCCCGGAACAATTTTCCCAGGGGTACATAGACGACCTGGAGGCACTTCCCCTCTACATCCATAAGGGAACAGACGGAATGTTTGGTCCGGGCGACCACATCCTCTTCTACGCGCAGGGCCCGGAAAGCTGGAGTTTTGATGAGGGGAACGAGATCTATCTGCACCAATTGCACCCCTACTCCTGGAAAGGCTATTACTTTCTGACCGACAGCAAAGGAGAGGCAGAGGCCCCTGAAGATGCAGAATTAAGTACCGGGACACCCACCCATACTGTAACATCATATGATTTCCGCGACTTTCACGAAGATGAGACCTATAACCTGATTCACTCGGGTAGAGAGTGGTACGGCGATCTGTTTAATATGAACCTCACAGAGAACTATCCCTTTGACATAGAGGGAAGAGTTGAAGGTGAGCCGGTAACCATCCGGACAGTTGCTGCAGCCCGGTCGGGTGTCAGCTCCACCTTTTCCATAAGCGCAAACAGTGACCTGTTGGGAACACTCTTAGTAAGCGGAACCAATCTGAGCCACTACACATCAACCTTTGCATATGAAACCCCGAAACAGTTCAGTTATCAGCCCGGCCAGGATGAACTAACCGTTACAGTAACATACAACCGTCCCGATGCCGACTCTCAGGGGTGGCTCAATGCCATCACCATCAACGGCAGAGCAAACCTTTCACTTTCAGGCAACCAGCTGGTGTTTAGAGACTCCCGAAGCGCCGGACCCGGCAATATCAGTCAGTTCAGGGTGAACAGTGCCATCAGTGGCATGATCATCTGGGAGGTCACCGATCCCGAACACCCTCAAAACATAGCCTACACGCTTGCGGGTTCCGTTGCCAGTTTTACCATTGAGACCAACAACCACAGGGAGTTCATTGCTTTTCGACCGGAAGGCAGCTATCCGACCCCAGGGTATACAGGAGATGGTGTGGGCCACGTGGCAAACCAGGATCTACACGGACTAAATCATCCGGAAATGGTGATTCTCACTCCGGAGCTCTTCCTTGAAGAGGCAAACATACTTGCAGAATTCCGAAGGGAGAACGATGGGTTGGATGTAGCAGTGGTGACACAGCAGCAGGTATTCAATGAATTCTCCTCCGGCACACCCGATGTGACAGCCATTCGCAATTTCATGAAGATGTTCTACGACCGATCGGGCGGAACAGGTAACAGCTGCCGGTATCTGCTCCTGATGGGCGACGGATCGTACGACAACCGTGGTAGTGAAGAGAAACATTTCAATACCAACCTGATCCTCACCTACCAGTCGGAAGAGTCTCTCTCCCCCACCGGCTCCTATGTCTCCGATGACTATTTTGGTCTGCTCGACACCGATGAACAGATGTATGACGGACTCCTGGATATAGGGATTGGGCGCCTTCCGGCATCTGATACTGAAGAGGCTGCAACCCTGGTGGAGAAAATTATCGGTTACAGCAACCCGGAGAGACAGGCCGCATGGCGAAACCAACTCTGCTTTATCGGTGACGATGAAGATGCCAACATTCATATGCGGCAGGCCGATGAACTGGCAACCTATGTGAGGGATCACTACCCGGCCTACAATATCAATAAGATCTACCTGGATGCATATCCGCAGGAGGAGCTCTCGACCGGTCCCAGTTACCCCGATGTAACCAGAGCCATCAACGACCAGGTGAACAGGGGTGCACTGATTATCAATTATACCGGTCATGGCGGAACCCAGTCACTTGCCCATGAAAAGATCATCACCAAAAACGACATCCGCAGCTGGAGCAACAATGAGATGCTGCCGCTCTTTATGACGGCCACCTGCGATTTCAGCAGGTTTGATCAATATGACCGGTCGGAGGACCTGGAGGTAATCTCTGCAGGGGAAGAGGTTCTTCTCAACACTGAAGGGGGTGGTATTGGCCTGTTTACCACCACCCGGCTGGTCTATTCAGGACCCAACCACGCGCTTAATGAGAGGTTCTATGAGGTGGTTTTTGAGAAGGATACCAACCAGCAAAACTATCGATTGGGCGATATCATCATATACAGCAAAAACAATACAGGAGCGGGGATCAATAAACGTAACTTCACACTACTGGGAGATCCGTCGCTGCGACTCACTTATCCGAGGCACAAGGTGGTAACCGACTCCATCAATGGCACTGCCGTATCTGAAGAGAACGATACACTCTCCGCCTTCCAGTGGGTGACTGTGGCGGGACACCTGGAGAGTGAAGAGAGCCAGTTCATGAACAGTTTCAACGGCATGGTCTACCCCAAAGTGTTCGATAAAATGAGAACGGTAGAGACCCTCTCCAATGATGGAGAATCTGCTTTTACCTTTAGCGCCAGGAACAATATCCTCTACAGCGGAGAAGCCACGGTGACCGATGGCCGGTTTAGTTTTGGATTCTACATTCCCAAGGATATCAATTATGCCTATGGACCCGGTAAGATCAGTTACTACAGCAACAACCAGGAGAGTGATGCCCATGGATCATTTGAAGATTTTACTGTAGGGGGTATCGGGACAGACAATGTCACTGACAATGAGCTTCCTGTGATTGATCTCTTCATCAATGACTCCTTTTTTGTATCGGGTGGAATCACCGATCCCGATCCGGATCTGCTGGCCTATGTTTCGGACAACTATGGCATCAACACCACCGGGAACGGCATTGGTCACGACCTGACAGCCACCCTGGATGACGACCGGATCAATGCTGTGATTCTCAACGAATTTTACCAGGCCAATACCGACAGCTACAATTCA
>Ga0255375_10132_pt2 | contig 11483 bp, 7 predicted proteins | sample ANMaggSeSYBR01H3_FD_182090 | JGI IMG/M metagenome (GOLD analysis project Ga0255375, IMG submission 182090) | Sediment cell enrichment communities from methane seep in Santa Monica Basin, California, United Staets - ANME aggregate JGI... | ecosystem: Environmental > Aquatic > Marine > Cold seeps >... | reverse complement strand
GACTTCTATATAACAGTTGAAAGTTATCGCAGAATAAAAATTCTTACAAAAAACGGTTTACAACAATTTGCATATATCATCACACCAATTATAGACCTTGAGGATTTATTGCTGATGGATGCGCGTACCATCAAACAATCGGGTGAAATTATTGAAGTAAACAAAGATGATATTAAAGAATCTGTTTTAGATGAAGATGATGACTATAACTGGCGGTTCGGACAAATGCGTTTTGCCATTCCCGGTGTAGAAGTTGGTGACGAGGTTGAGATAATTTTTAAATATAAAATGTACGGTAGAGCATACCAGGATGATGTTTTTCTTAATTCCTACCTACCGTCTCTTTCATCGGAATACATTATAAACATCCCACAACAAAACCATATAGATTTTAAACTTTATAATGGATTTGAAGAGCCGGATATAAACTTTAAAGACCAACGTATTATTGTCACATTTTCTGCCGACAGTTTACAATCTATTTATAAACAAATAAATTCCAGTATTTATACCGAACTCCCTTATTTTTCATCCTGTATTTATGAAAGCAGCCGGGGTTTTGTAAAAAACACAAAAACCGACTGGCCGGCAATATATCATCACTTTACAGATATTTTTGAACAAGATGTCCATTATACAAACCGACAGAATTATGTTTTTAATTACCTGATACGCCAAAAGTTCCGTATGGACAAAGCGACAGATTACGAACGGTTTACCGAAATATTTTACCATTTAAAAAATACCCTTGAAATAAGGAGATTAAAGGAATTTGAAGAAGGTTATCATGTAGGCTATTATATGTACCACGGATTTATCAATAACTATTTGCTCAGGGTATTGTACTGTAAAATTTTCGATAAGCTGAAAATGAAGTATTACTTATGCCTTGGCCGTGAAAAACAATTAGGGCCTATTGATAAAACCTATCTGCGCCCAAATGAACTCACCCACGTATTTTTTATGATACAGGATGATGTGGGAAAATTTCATTTTGTTTATCCTCACACTAAAAAACGAAAGTATGAAATTGATGAGTTGCCACCCTCCCTTTGCGGAACTACTGCCTTATTGCTTTCACAAATTACCAAAGACTCCGTTGAAATTCTGGAAACGAAAATCCCTGAAGGAAGTATGAGCCATAATTACAGGAAAAGGAATGTAAAGATATCCATTGACCTTGAAAATAAGCATGCTGATTTATTAAAACGCATTTCACTTTCGGGGGCAGTTTCCACTCTTTACAGGATGAATATTGATTCGCTTCATAAAAATCCTGAGTTCATCTATAACAATTTCAAAAAAAACTTCCCAGGTGATGACTCACTGAAATATGATACAGCCTATGTTGAATATACCTGTGAGACAAAACCGTACAATTACCGCTATGTGATTCAAACACACGAGAATAATATGGTTAACTTTATCGGAGACAACATATATTCACTTGACTTAAAATCAGTGATCTATCATAAATCAATTAAGTCACCCGATTATAAACGGACCATGAATTACATTAACAAATTCCCTTATTCCGACCTCAATAATGTATTTCTATTGTTTTCAGAACCAGTGAACCTGGTTAATGCGGAAGACTTTGTTAATGTAGATACTGATGGTTTTAAGTTTCAAATAAACCAGCTTAACCCAACAACAATAAATATTATTTCTGATTATTCAATCAGCAAATTGCTGTATCCGCCTGAAGAGTATAAAAACCTGGTTGAAATCAATAAAGCTTACAAAAAAACATTAAATGCTTCATTGTTGATTGAAAAATTATAAGGCTCCCGACTTTGCCCTCAGTTCTGAAATGAATATTTTTGCGATTGATAATTTCAAACATGCTTAACCTTTTATATTCAATCATCGGTTTTATACCACTTATCCTGGGCGCTACCTGGCTGGTCAATGGGGCCTCGGCCATTGCAAAAAAGCAAAATATTTCCAACCTTGTGATCGGGCTGACCATTGTTGCTTTCGGTACATCTTCTCCCGAACTTGTAGTAAATGTGCTTGCGGCAACATCAGGAAATACAGGGTTTAGCTTTGGGAATGTTGTGGGCAGCAACATTATCAATATCCTTGTCATTCTTGGGTTGTCGGCTGTAGTTTATCCCATGGCAGTTAAATCACCTACCATCTGGATAGAGATTCCCCTGTGCCTGTTATCTGCTTTCATCCTTTTGATTATAGCTAACGATTCTATACTCGACGGGTTGGCCCTTTCAACCATCACCCGCACCGATGGTTTACTCCTGATCGGATTTTTCTTTGTTTTTATTTACTACTCCTGGTTTGCTATGAAACGGGGAGATGAAGAACATGATATAAAGTTAAAAGAAATTAGTACCGGAAAATCTGTATTCCTGGTAATTATTGGGATGATATTGTTAGCCGGAGGAGGACAGGTCATTGTCCATTTTGCTTCAAAATTTGCTGTAGACTACGGTATATCCGACAGGATCATTGGCCTTACAATATTGTCGCTCGGAACCTCCCTACCCGAACTATCAACGTCAATGGTGGCTGCTTTTAAAAAGAATATAGATATTTCCATTGGCAATATAATCGGTTCCAATTTATTCAATACATTTCTGATCCTGGGGGTAAGTAGCACCATACAGCCCATAAAACTGGATATAGGTTCCAACCTCGATTTATTAATAAACATCCTGGCCACCATCCTTGTATTTATTTTTGTATTCACCCGCAAAGGCCGTATGATTGATAGACTGGAGGGTGGTGTGATGGTGCTGGTGTATGTGGTGTATATGTATTTTGTGCTGGGATGAAAAATGCTTGCCAACCTTATCAAAGGTCGGCAACCCTTTTTTACTTGAGATTAATTTTTTGGTCAGACCCCGAAATCAAACTTGCTATAATTTTGGTTTTTGGAAATTGTTCTAATATAATTTTGATAAATACTGTAATTGGGATTGACATTATTAAACCCGGAACTCCCCAAATATATCCCCAAAACATTAGCATCACCAGAATGGTTATTATGTTAATAGAAAATGATTGCCCCATAAAAACCGGTTCTAAAACACCACCCATTAAAACCTGAATAGCTATTATTGTTAAAATGAAAAAGAGCAGAATACCTGTTGGGTCAAGCTCAACAAATGCAAATAGAGACAATAATACTACAGAGATTACTGAACCTATCAATTGAACAAAATTGATTGCAAAAGCAAGTAGCCCCCAAAAAATCGGAAAGCTAACGTCAAAAAACAGACAGGCAAGGCTAAAGCCAACTCCTGTAAAAAAACTTAATATAAATTTTACTTTAATAAACTTAATTATCTCTTTTTCAATTTTCATAAAAACTTTTACAGAAGAATATTTTTGACGAAGAATTGTATTATTCAATAATTTCTGAAAGTTGAATGATTCGGCCAGCAATAGAATAACAAAAAATGCGGTCATTAAGGTCATTGAAAGTGTATCGCCAATAAAATCAATAGTTGTACCAAATTTTTTTATTATGTTATCTTTTTGAAAATAATGAACTAAAACATTTTCTCCCTGTACACGGTCAATCCCGAAAAATTCTTCGATTGATATAATTAGAGTTACCAGTTTTGATTCGGTCTTCTCATATAAATGGGTTTCGGTAGCTATTATTTCCTTACTTGAAAGTTGAATTAATTCACCACCTATTTTTAATACTCCGGCAATTATCAATATTACTATAAAAAGACTAATAGGTTTAGGCACCTTTTTTTTATTAAGCCATCTCATTAATGGTAAAAATAATAATGCAATAAACATTGAGAAAATGAGAGGTATAAAAATAAATGATAATATTTTTAGCAAATAAAAAATTAGAGGTATTACAATTATTAATAAAAGTATATTTGTTGTTCTTGTGTCTTTCATGATATCAATAAAATTGTTGATATTGCCTTCTGTAATAAAAATTCAAAATTAAATTAATAATGTTATTTTTTTGAAAAAAAACAGCAATCTTTTAGGTATGGTAACATTCACATAACACTATCCATCTCTGGTAAGTCTGGTGCTGACTATTGATCTGTTGACATGCTCTTTCATAAACAATCAATCTTTTTACTGATAAAGCAAAAGTTTATCACCCCTGGAGATGATGCAATAATCCAAAGTGTTTTAATACCCGTAATACTCTAAGTGTATTCCAACGACCAGGCCTTCCAGCTTTTTCCATTTCAAAGTGAACCTGCCCCGGATGTTTTGCCTGCAAATTCCATGTTAAATCTTTATTTCGTTTTTTTAATAAAACTTCTATTGCAGGTTTCATCCGGTCATCCCATTTAGTACTTGAATATTGAAAGTAATCCAGGGCTTTCAAGATATCATATCGCCAGCGACTTGGGTAGGGTAACCGCAGAAAGTCTTTGTTAATTATATTACCAGTTCTGTCGGACAGGAATAATTGATGGATAAGGATAAATTCTTTGGAAGATTGTTCAACTTTCTTTAATTCTTTTAACCTGTATGTATACCCGTTAAACTCGTATTCGGTTATGCCTTCCAGTACTGAAAGGGTTGAATGTAAAGAGCTGTGTTTTGCTCCTGACCGGTTTAAACGGCAATTGAAACCGCCGTCCACCATTTTCTGCGACAGAATAAAATCAATAACAGATTTGAGCTTTTCCTCTTCAGTTTTAAAATAACTGGCATAGTTCAGAAACATTCCATTAAGGCAAACATCACTGTCATTTATCGTTCCTGATGGATTTATTCCTCCATCCGGGCCTTTTTCTTCAGTAGCAATTTTATCTATTGATTCCAGGATCAAAGGTTGAAACGGATCAATACCCAGGTTTCTCAAATCAAGCAAGGTATAATGGGACGATGTCCACTTTGGCTGGTAAAACTTTAAGCCCCAATGGCCATCTGGCCTTCGATTTGATAAAAACTTAGCGCCCCATCCTTCGGTGGTTATCTTGCTTCTAATATCATTGCGTTCAGTCGAAAGCAAATCGCGATGAACCTGGTATTGGATAGAAACATCTCCAGCGAGCAGCCAATTTATGATTTTTTGATTGTTCATTTTCTATTAGGGTCGCAAACTTTTGAAAGGTTGGCAACACTTGTTATTATGATTTGTTTCGCTATTGTTTTTTAAATTTGTCCAGATGATTATTTATCAATTATATTCTATCACCGCCAAATTCGGTTGGATTTTTTAACATCGGACAAAATTATGCATCTTTTTGAAGATATTGATACAATTTAGCGGTTTTAAATTAGTTACAGTTTTAAGTAATTTTTGAGAAACAGAAACATCTAATTGTTTCCTTTCGAAGGGTAATTCAAGGTTTTGTTGATCAATTTTTGCAAACTCAATTTTTAGATTATCAATATTTCCAAGCAATTTTTGGATGTATTGTTTGTTTTTCAAATTTCCTATTAGAGCTATTTCTTCGGGTAAATATTTTAAATCCCTCTCTACATTTTTTCTTCCATGTAATCTTCTAAAAAGTTGCTTTAAACTCCGGTAATATTGTTCGCAGATATTATTTGTCCGATTTGGAATAATAATTTCCTCACCTCTATAAGTTTTTATTATGATTGGTTTTACAAATATTTTATCCCAATATTTTTCTAATTGTTTTGTAAGTGGAGAAAAATTAATCTGAGTTTTTTCTTTTTGAACTTCAGAGTTTAATATTTGAACAAATTTGGACATTTCAAGCTCCATATCTTTGATATCTTTTACTGATACAATACTCCCCTCATCGTTAAGTCCATTTTTGCCTTTTGCTAATGCAATTTTCATTATCTCTCGTAATTTATCGAAGTAATGCAATTTATTTTCCAATTTGCTTACTGTATCTCTTATGAACTTATCTTCCACAACTTCTTTTAATACAGCCTTAATCTTATAAAAACGACTTGAAACCTTATCTTCTTTTGAAAATAATTCATCTTTTTCTATTATTGTGATTTCATTGAATATCTCTTTTATCTTATTAAAATAAAGCAGTTTAGGACGGTCAAAAGGAAAGCCATAGCCATCTCCCAAATTCTCGTGAGATTTCAAACTTAATAAATAACCGTATAAAATCCCTTGTAACAAAACTTTGGATGATAATGATTTGATTTCATTTTTTGTAATCTTATGCACTAATTGCTCTGCAATATCTTTAGCTCCTATTTTTTCTTCTAATGCTTTTATCTGGTAGCGGATTAATGAATATATTTTTCTGATTGACAATGCTTTTTTTAGTGCTTTATATTCGGACGCAAAAAAATCTTTTCCAATCCCGAAGTTTCGGGACGCAAAAAATGGAAATGACATATTATTTGCATCACTCCGCTGAAAATTATTGCACAGCATTTACAAAAGGCCGACCCCATATCATGTACTATACATAAAGGCGTTTCAAATAATAGTTTTACTTTTTTGGTTCATCACAATAATGGATACTTAGCATGATGTAAATTATAGATTTTAAGTTTAAAATATTCCATGTCCCTATACCCATAAGCTTTTCTTTTAAGCACTTTTATTTTGTTGTTCATTCCTTCCAGGGGTCCGGTTGATATTTTATTTTCAAACCAACTGAATAAGCCAGTCCGATGGCCTAACAATGAGTGTGCGAACTTCACCATTAAGGTGATTCCTGAAGCAATTGCTTTAGCTGCCCAAGACCCTAAGAACCTTTTGGCTTTGTCAATGTTTCCTTGTGACCAGAATAGTTTCAGGTCTTCTTTTAAATAATAGGCCGTAGCCAATGGCCTGTTGACGTCCAGGGCCAGTTCCAGCTTTTCTTTTTCACTTTTATCTTCATTTAAATCCTGGTTGTTTTTCAGCAGCAACCACCGGGTGCCTTTTATAAGTTTGCGTTTGTTCAGGTCGGTTTCATCCCTGAACACAGCTTTGCGTATACCTGAAATTGTTTTGTTCAAGTTGCTCTCGATATGAAACCTGTCGAAGACGATTGGCGTGCCGGGGAAATAATCTGTCACTGCACTGATGTATGCTGGCCACATGTCCATTGCAATTGCTTTTGGTGCTGTGTCCAACCTTTTGAAACGTTTGAACAAGGGCACTAAACTTTCAATTGCCCTGCCTTCGTTCACATAGATAATCCGTCTTGTCTCCAAATCCATTACAACAGTCATATATTTATGCCCCCTCTTGACCGAAAATTCATCAATGGCGATATACCTGACATCCTTTATGTCAATTGATTTGTACCTTCGCCCTAAACTAACTTTGTCTATCTCTTTTACCAACCCCCAGCTTGTGTGTAAAATTGATGATATATCCTGAATAGTCATGTAGTCCAATAATGATATTACATATCGCCTGAAGCGATGGGTGTAACTTTTTTTTTGTCTGCATATTTTATTTCCTCCTGATTGACAGACCCACAATCCCTGCATTCCAAACGCTGTACTTTTGCCCTAAAGACCACGGGCTTTAGCCCTATTGGGACACCCCGGAAATCCCTCTGCACCGAACCTCGCTTGATTACATCTCTACTGCCGCACTGGCTGCAACGCAACCGCTTTTCCTTTGTCCTGATATGGAATATTACAGTGCCTCCAGTATATTCTGTTTTTAAATAATCTTGGTCAATTAACCCAAAGCCATGATATAATAAACTCGTTGACATATGTGTTAGGTTTTTAACTCAAAAGTACGCATCTTTGTGATGAACCTCAAATATAAAAACTTCTATGGTAGTGAATACTATGAAAAATACTCGAGAGTTCTTGATATTAATGGTGGGTTAACAATAAACGGAACAGCATCACAACCGGTAATATTTACAGATTACAGAGATGATCTGTATGGCAATCCGATGGATACAAATGGTGACGGAGCATCTACAGGACCTTCTGTTAACGATTATTATGTTTTAAACTTTACTGAAATAAGTGATGATGCGAATTGCCAAATCAATCATTCAATTATAAAATACCAAAATTATGCAATCCAAATCCAGCAGGCTTCTCCCGGCATTAATGCATGTTTATTCGAAAATAACGATTGGGGCATTACAATGTCCGGAGTATCCGAACCATTAATAGACTCCTGCACTTTTTTTAACCTTTCTTACACCCCTTTCCAATACTCACTTGTTTCTTATCCGTTCTCAACAGTAAACAATACCATTTCAGGAACTACTTATAGGGCATTAGGTGTTAAAGGCGAAACTATGGCACAAAATGTAACACTGCCTAAAAGGGGATTTGGAGGATTGGATAATATTCCTTACTATTTTCATGATAATTTTACAATTGGGACAAGTTCAGTAATGACAATTGAACCAGGTGTAACGCTGAAATTTAGAGGTGCAAAATATTTAACTGTGAAAAAAGGATTAATTGCTGAAGGAGGATCTACTCCCGATAGCACAATAGTTTTCACTGAAATTAGTGATGATTATTATGGGGGAGATTCTAATGCTGATAGCACAGATACTTCACCAGGATATATTTCTGGCATCCAAAACCCATGGTGGGGAATTGTCTTCGAAAATGAATCAAATGATGCTTTGTGCAGGCTTGACCATTGTATGATACGATATTCCAGTTATAATGAACCATACAGTATTTATCCCGGTATAAAAATCAATAGTGCAAGTCCAACAATATTTAATAGCCAAATTTATAAAAATAAAGTAGGAATTCAGGCTAATGGTGCATCCAATCCTATCATTAATTATTGTGATATATATGAAAACCAACTCTTTGGTATTGAAAACGCTGGCATGGCATTTAATATCAACGCTGAAAATTGCTGGTGGGGAAATAATACCGGCCCTACGCATCCAGGTAATCCTGCCGGAACGGGAGATGAAGTAACCGACATGGTTGATTATGACCCCTGGCTAACATCGGGTACCGCAAATCCGTTAATGGGTGATGTGAGCCTAAACGGAGAGATTTTAGCTTATGACGCATCATTGGTTCTGCTGTATGTAGTTGACCCGATAACTTATCCGCTCAATCAAACACAGCAGATGGTTGCAGATGTGAGTGGTAACGGAACAGTTTCGGCTTATGATGCTTCGCTAATCCTTCAGTATGTAGTAGGATTTATCAATTATTTCCCCGCAGAATTGCTAAGCCCGTTGCCTAATTTTGTTTCTGAAGTCGAACTTGTAATTGGAAATGAAGCAGTGGAGCCGGGTGAAGAATTCAACCTTACGTTAAGCATAGCTGATGTTTCAGGAGTTTATGCCATGCAGATGACCATTGAATATAACCAGGAATTTCTTGAAGCACTAGAAATTGAGAGTATGTTGACAGGGATGAATGCCACTTATAAAATCGACAAGGAAAAAGGATTGATTAAAATAGCCTTTGCCGGTATCGAATCATTGGAAAGCGATATGACTATTGCCAATATCGTATTCAAAGCATCAGACGAACTTATAACAGGTATTACAACCCCGGTTACAGCTAAATTCTTTATGGCAAACGAAACCGACCTTACCTGGAATGTTCACAATGGAATTGTTTCAATTAACGGCTTTGCAACAGGTTTCGGTGATAATTTTAAAAATGAAGACAAACTGCTGACTTGTTATCCTAATCCGTTCACGGATAATCTGAAAATAAACTACACAGTTCCTGTTGACGGCGATTTTATGTTCATAGCCATTTATAATATGTACGGACAGGTAGTTGCTGAAATTGTTAACAGCACACATTCTAAAGGTACATACACCATATCATGGAACGGAAACGATCTGAATGGAAAAAAATTAACAAGGGGTACCTATTTTATCAGGTTGATCGCTGGTAATAAAGTAGAAACACAAAAGATACAGGTTGTCAGGTAAAAAAACAGTCATTGTAACATATAAAACTTGCAATCATGAAACATATCAAATATATCATATTCCTGCTGTCGATAGTCTTGCTTGGTAATTTTACAAAAGCAGACCCGATACAATTGCGTATCCCTGACAGTACGGCAACAGTCGGAGATTTTATAAACATGCCAATTTACGTAGATAGTTCCTTAACCGGTGAAAATGTATTTTCTTATCAATTCCAGATATCCTATACTAACTATTGTCTTAGCTTTATTTCTATTGAAATAACGGGGACAATGGTTCAATCATGGGGAAGTCCTTTGGTAAACAGCTCAACTCCCGGAATTTTATCTATTGCCGGAGCGGGGACTACGCCTCTAATTGGTACCGGCGTGCTTTTTTATATGCGGTTTGAATGTATTCAAAACGGAACAGGATATATAAATTTTGATGGCGGTACAGCAAATAATTTTTTTAACGAGCATACACCTGAAGTAGTGTTAGATGATGGGTATGTGGCAATAAGTCCGACGCCTTCAATACATGTTACTCCTGAAAACGGATTATTGGCAGTAGGAGAAGAACTTCAGTTTAATGTTTCAGGAGGAACTTCTCCTTATATTTGGTCATCGACCAATCCTACGGTAGCTTTTGTAAATTCTTCAGGCTTATTAACAGCTTCAGCAACCGGCTTCACACGAGTAGTTGCCGAAGATGCTATGGGTATAAAGGATACAATTGATGAATCTGTTGAAGTAAGGGCTTTGAAATTAACAATTCCCGACACAAGTGCATGGCAGGGAAGTATGGTTGAAATTCCTGTATATATATCTGACGTGACCGGGTTGAATATAATTTCGGGTAATTTCTGCATTACTTTTAATCAAAATATCCTTACGGCAATAAACTACAATAAAACCGGATCTTTGCTTGAAGCTTATTCAAATATCCTGTTTAACAATTCTCATCCCGGAGAGTTACTTGTTGCTTTTGCAGGGACTACGCCCTTAAGCGGCAGTGGTGTTTTGTTATACTTACAGTTTAATGTATCTTCGGTTTATACCGGAGGAACATACTTAAGCTTTACTAATGCATTATTTAATGAAATTTACCCTGCCAAAACTGTTAATGGATATTTCACAACCATTAACTTTCCTACTATTAATGTTTCGCCTTATACTTACAGCATAGTCGCGGGTGAAACAGTACAGTTTAACGCAAGTGGGGGCATTCCGCCCTATACGTGGAACTCATCGGACAACTTAGTTGCCACAATCGATGCATCCGGATTGCTAACAGCACATTATAGCGGAGTTATCCAGGTAACTGCAACCGATGATATAGGAGCTACCGGATCAAGTGGAGATATAACGGTATATGATACCTATGTTACTATACCCGATGTTAATGGATCAATTTTGTCAATTTATGATTTGCCTGTTATGATCTCCGATCTACCTGCCAGTCAATCGGTTTTCTCGATAAGTGGGACCATAAGTTTTGAAACTCCTGAATTGTATGTAGTCGATATTATTACTGATGGTACATTGACAACCGGATGGGCATTTTTCAAAGTCATTACAGGCAATGAAATTTCATTCGCACTTGCCGGAACAACAAGTTTTAATGAACCGGGCATAATGTTTAAAGTCAGATTTCAGTTAACACCCGATTTGTTACCCGATGAAAATGCATGGGTGCACATTGAAAATATAA
>Ga0255375_10180_pt1 | contig 11517 bp, 9 predicted proteins | sample ANMaggSeSYBR01H3_FD_182090 | JGI IMG/M metagenome (GOLD analysis project Ga0255375, IMG submission 182090) | Sediment cell enrichment communities from methane seep in Santa Monica Basin, California, United Staets - ANME aggregate JGI... | ecosystem: Environmental > Aquatic > Marine > Cold seeps >... | reverse complement strand
CCAGCGTCAGCACTCATCCTCATAGTTCCTTATTGACCTTTTTTCAAACAGGGTTTCCTCGAGAGAGATGCCACTGGAGTTTCGTGGTTCACGGAGGACGATTATATCCTTTGTTACACCCCCGGTATCTGGTTCTTTTTTAACCGGCATTGACAAAGATTACTTTGTACCTTTATTCACGCGCCATAGGGAATCCAGGAAGTACTTTCTTGAGTCGGTATAATTGGAGGTGATCTCAAAACCTGTTTCTTCGGCAAGCTTTGTTATATCTGAGTATGTGTATTTGAATGAGTATTCTGTATGTATTGGTTCCCATTTTTCAAATGAGAATGATCTATTGGGCATGTCGATGTAGACTGTATGGTCTTTCAAGCTTACAAGGTAGCTCTCTATAGCGCCTGTTAAGACGTTGTATCTTCCGTAGTACTTGAATTGGTCAGGATTGAAGTTTCCACCCAGTTCGCGGTTTATGCGCCGTAATAGATTGAGGTGGAATTGTGCCGTAATGTTCTCGGAGTCGTTATACGCCTTGTTCAGGGTATCGATATCCTTCTTTAGATCAAAGCCGATTAACAGGTAATCTCCTGGGTTGAGTACACCCCGGAGTTTGTGGAGAAATGTCCGTGCCTCGTTTTCATGAGCGTTTCCGATGTTTGAGCCCAGGAACAGGACCAGGTTTCGCTCTCCTTCTGCCTGGGATAACCATTTGAGTCCTTCTGAGTATTCTGCAACGATGCCCTTAATGGTTATATCGATCGGGTCTTCAGTGAATTTATTTATCAGGTTTTTCATAGCTGCTTCGCTGATGTCTATCGGGATGTATGTCACATCCATTCCCGTTTCCAAAAAGTGCTTTAAGAGGACTTTTGCTTTTTTACCGTCTCCTGCTCCCAATTCTATCACATTGAATCGATCTTTATCGATAGATTTTACGATATTGTCTTTGTGCTGCTGGAAGATGTCGTACTCGCACCTGGTGAGATAGTATTCAGGAAGTTCGGTTATCCGTCTGAAGAGTTTATCTCCCTCTCTGTCATAGATATGCCTGCATGGTATGGACTTTTTATCCCTTGAAAGACCGATCAGGATATCTGATGCAAAGTCGAGATCAGTTCCACGTGTCTTGATGTCCGGTGGTGAGAGTATTTTGTATCCAGTCTTCAATAGATCTACCTCGCCAGTTATTTGATTATCTGCAGGAGACGAAACGAACTATCGCTTCCTGTTCATTTACTATTTCATTCAGTATTTGAAGTGTTTCTTCGATCTCTTCTGTGGTGTTTGTCTCTCCTAAGGAGAAACGCAGCGAGCAATGTGCTTCTTCCTCGCTTCGCCCCATTGCTAATAGCGTGTGGGATGGTTCCGGATATCCAGCCGTGCACGCTGAACCTGAGGAGATCGCAACACCTCGTTCATCCAGTGCGATCACCAGTGACTCTCCACGCATGTTAGGAATGGTAACATTGAGCGTATTGGGTAAACGTTTCTCAGGATGGCCGTTAACAACTGCATCTGAAATTATCTCGATAATTCCCTGCTCAAGCCTGTCCCGCATATATCTGATCCTGTCTATATCAGTGAGATGGTTCACAGCGATCTCAGCGGCCTTTCCCATGCCAGCTATACCAATGACGTTTTCTGTTCCAGCCCGCAGTCCCCTCTCCTGGTGTCCTCCTGTAATAAGAGGCTCAAGCTCAACTCCTTCACGCATATACATGACACCCACTCCTTTCGGACCATGTATTTTATGGCCAGAGAGGGTCAGAATATCCACGCTTAGATCTTCCACATTCACGGGAATTTTTCCTACTGCCTGGACAGCATCTGTGTGAAAAAGCACACCATTTTCATGAGCGATCCCGGATAGTTCTGCGATTGGCTGGATCACACCGGTCTCATTGTTTGCAAGCATTATCGAAACAAGACATGTTTTATCGTTTAGCGCTGATCGCAGATCAGCGGGGTTGATACATCCGTCTTCATCCACAGGTAGATAAGTTACGGTAAAACCGTTCTTTTCGAGCCACTTGCAGGTCTTAAGTACAGATGGGTGCTCTATAGCAGAGGTTATGAGGTGGGTTTTTCCACTACTTCTCTTTGAGAAGGCTGTTCCCTTTAAGGCGATATTGTTTGCTTCAGATCCACCTCCTGTAAAGGTGATGCGTCGGGCAGTGCAGTTGATGAGATGGGCAATCTTCCTGCGGGCATCTTCCACTGCTACACGCGCTTCTTTTCCACTTGCATACAGGCTTGAAGGGTTACCGAATGTATCCAGGTAGTTGATCATGGTCTCCTTTACCTCCTGGCTTAAGGGTGTGGTTGCATTGTTATCAAGATAGATCCGCTTTTCTCTTACTGGTCTCTCTACCTCTGTATCTGTAGTGTATTCACCAGCCCCTATTATCTCTTCCCTGCCACCATCAGCAGCTTTAACTATGTCACATAATAATGCTTTATATACAGGAAATCCTGAAATCGGGTCAAATCGTTTCAGGTCGGTCAGGTCATTGATGCACGCCTCCCGCCACTCGTCGGGTCCGAGTGCTCCTCCACCCATACTGCTTGCCTCGATTGCTCCTGGTACTATATCGTCCGTGACATAGGCATACATCCCAATGACCCCGCGACTGGTTTTGATATGAACGAAGTCGCCGTTTTCGATACTACGCTTCTCAGCGTCCTTTGTATTGATCATCACCGTTGGGACGGGTTTCTCCTTTGTTAACGATGGTATCGAATGGTGCAGACTGTGCAGATCCACGTTAGAGCGGGCACCTGAATTGAATACTAATGGAAATTCATTAGCAAGTTTTGGTTGAGAGAGCGGACTCTCACCTGGTTCTGTATATACTGGCAGTGGATCATAGCCGTGCTCTGCAAGAATTGATGAAGCAATCTCGAACTTTCCTGATGGTGTCTCAAAACCCAAACCCCCATCCTCACGCAGAAGTCCTTTCTCCCATTTTTTGTATTCCATCAAGACTGCAGGGGTCTCTACCATTCCATTGGCTGCCCGAAGGTCTTCTAAGGTGAATCCCGAATCTTTGAGGACCTGTCTGAGGAGTTCTTCTTCTGTCTGCGGATAGAGATGCCCGTAGCCCAAACGCCGTGCCAGCTCCGCCTGGATGAAGAAGTCATTCCGTGCCTCACCCACGGGGTCTATAACACGCTCACGTATGCGAAAGATAGAATCGTAAACCATATAGGATTCGATCTCGTAATAGGTAGTGGCTGGGAGTATTATATCTGCATAAGCCATATCAGCGCTCATCTGCCTGTCCACGCAGACGAGAAAATCAAGTCCGGCAAGAGTCTTTCTCCAGATATCTGATTGAGGCCAGGATGTAATGATCGATGCTCCAAGGCTGATAAGCATCCTTATAGGGTACGGTCTCTTTTCCAGAACAGCGCCGGGGAGAATGTTTGCGTGTAACTCACCACGATACTTTGTGTAGATGGGAAAGTTATTATAACCTGCAGCCTTCCGTATGTCAGGATTGGCTATGTGCCCTTCACGATTGAGCGGGAACCGATTCTGCGGCATCTTGAAACACCAGCCTCCGGGAACGTCAAGCTGTCCTGCCAGTGCCCATAGCACCATGGTCGCACGAATTGCCTGAACCGCACCATCGCTGTATTCCAACCCACTGTACATAACCGGGGCAACACCATCACTATTGGCAATCCTTCGTGCAAGCTCAACTACTGTTTTAGCCGCAACACCTGTTATATGCTCCACCACTTCAGGTCGAAAATGCTGGACATAACGGGAGAAATCCTCAAAACCAACAGTCCAGTTCTTCACAAAGTCTTCATCGTAGAGTTCCTCGTTGATTACAACATTGCATATCCCCAATGCCAGTGCACCGTCGGTCCCGGGACGGATCGGTATCCATTCAGCGTTCGGGTACTTAGCCATAGCTGTTTTTCTCGGGTCGATGACAACGATCTTGGCGCCACGCTTGTGAGCCTCCTGTATACGTGTGAAATCATACGGTGGGCAGTGTGCTGCCGGGTTCTTGCCCCATATAACGATCAGTTCAGCCTTTTCGATCTCGGAGAACATGTTGATGAACATGCCACCCATCGTCACATGTGGAGCGATCATGGCAAACGAGACATAACAAAGCGCACCCACACCCAGGGTATTGGGCGAACCAAACCCAAAGAGAAGGCTTGACGCGGATGATACAGCTACACCCTTGGGCTGAAAGATATCGCACATCGCAAGTTCAAAGCTTCCACTACCCGTGTATATTGCTGTTGCTTCGGGTCCTGACTCCTCTTTGATCAACTCCAGTTTCTCTACAATAGTATCAAAAGCTTCATCCCACGTGATACGCTCAAACTCGTAGGTTCCACGGGGTCCCTTCCTTCGCATCGGATATAATAACCGGTTCTTTGAATAGACTATCTCATGCGATCTCTTTCCCACTTCACAGATCATCCCGAGAGGCGATGAATCATCAGCCTCGACCTTGCTTATTCTGCCCTGATCGTCATAGGTCACCACTACCCAGCAGCCGGCTGAACAGATGCCACAGATAGCCCGCCTCTTCTCTCGTAAATCAGCCACTCTATCAAATCCTATCCCTTTTACCTGTGATCTCGCCTCTACTTCTATCCAATACTTTTGCCCAAGTCCAATAAATATCTTATCATTTACACCCGTTATTTTTAGAAGTATCGGGGCGACGTCCTGGATTGCAAAAGTTTATAACTCACGATTCGGTAATTGTATTTATCCAACGTATTTATCCAACGTATTTATCCAACGTATTTATCCAACGTATTTATCCAACGTATTTATCCAACGTATTTATCCAACGTATTTATCCTAGTTAAATCAAGGTGTTGAGTTATGTCACAGAGAGATAAACAGACGATTGAGTCACGGGATAGTGGACCGTATGTAATCTCGAATGTCTCTAATTTGAAGACATCCAGGGCCGAATCGGTAAAAACAGCCAGAACCATGGTTCTGTGCCGCTGTGGAAAATCGGGAAGCAAACCCCACTGCGATGGGACCCATACCAAAATAGACTTCAACAGTTCGAAGATAGAAGGGCGTCAACCCGACAGGGTGGATAACTACGTGGGAAAAGAAATTACCATCCATGATAACCGTGGCGTTTGCTCACATGCCGGATACTGCACAGATAACCTGCCGTCTGTCTGGAGGATGCAAACCGAACCCTGGATCGATCCTGACGGAGCTTCTGTGGAGGAGATTATTCAGGTTATCGAAATGTGCCCGTCAGGAGCGTTGAGCTATACGTTAAAGGGGATCAAGCGCGATGCTGTGGAGCGAGAGCCAGGTATAAGCCTCCACAAAGATGGTCCATATAATATGGTGGGAGGGATCGCTTTAGAGGATTATAATGGCTCAACACCAGAATCAAATGAGCACTGCACACTCTGTCGCTGCGGCGGCTCAAAGAACAAACCATTCTGCGATGGAACACACTGGCATATCAACTTCAAGGATGATGAGATAGATATTCCCCTTGAAACAGGGAGAGAAGGGAGTATCGACGAATATCTCGGAAATCTGAAGAGAGAATCAGATGAATTTGAAACCGTTATGGAGGACATACAGAGTATGTCTGTAAGTGGTCACTCAATCACCGAGCCGATGCGAACCACAAATAATGTCATCTCATGGGATGAGATCCTGATCAAAGGTGCTCAGTTATCAACGCTTCCATTAAACGAGGATGAAGCAGTTAATACCCGGACAACGATTGGACCCAACGCAAAATACCCACTAATTATAGAAACGCCGATATACATAACCCATATGTCCTTCGGTGCACTCTCGCATGAGATCAAGATCGCTCTTGCAAGGGGAAGCTCTGCTGTGAGAACGGCTATGTGTTCTGGCGAGGGTGGACTGGTTGAGCAATCACTGGAAAGCTCATACAGATACATCTTTGAGTACGTACCAAACAAATACAGCGTCACAGATGAAAACCTCAAACGCGTAGATGCAATCGAGATCAAGATCGGACAGTCTGCAAAGCCGGGCATGGGCGGTCATCTTCCTGCAGCCAAGGTAACAGCAGAGATAGCAAAGATACGCGGTTACCCGGAGGGTACTGATATAATGAGCCCTGCACACTTTCCAGATATCAACAACCCAGGCGAGTTGAAAGATGCGGTCGATATGCTGAGGCAGAGATCGGGTGGAAAGCCTATAGGTATAAAGATGGCAGCAGGGAATATTGAAGATGATCTGGAAGTTGCAGTCTATGCTGAACCCGATTTCATTACCATCGATGGTAGACCTGGTACTACCGCCTCCGCCCCCAAGATCGTCAAGGCGGCAACATCTGTCCCAACGATCTTCGCTCTCCACCGCGCAAGGAAGTTTTTGGATGAAAATGATCGAACAGATATATCACTGGTTATTACAGGGGGCTTGAGGATATCGTCCGATTTTGCAAAAGCCCTTGCCATGGGTGCTGATGCCATAGCCATCGGAACATCGGCTCTTATCGCTGCCGCATGCCAGCAGTACCGAATATGCCATTCAGGCGACTGCCCGGTGGGAGTCACAACACAGAAACCAGAACTGAGGGCCAGAGTATTGATTGAACACTCAGCAAAAAGAGTTGAATACTTTCTGAGAGTATCTACAGAAGAGATCAAAACATTCTCACGAATCACAGGCAAGAACAATGTTCACGACCTCGATGTAAAGGATCTGGTAACCTACAATTCTGAAATATCCGATTATACCAATATCGAGCATGCTTAAGGATCAGGAAAGCCATCTTTTATGAAATTAAGATAGTTCTCCATTGCCCCGATTGCATCGACCATTCGTGGTGCATTCTTCTGAACAAACTTAATCTCATCCGACAAGTTTTCAGGTGGGTTTGCTTTAAAGTCCTCAAATGCTGCCTTACCATCATAATCCACAAATGCGATCCTTGCACCAAAATCATCCGGGTCAAGCAGACACGCATCGCCGGTGACTGCCGCGATATGGAACGGATGCGAGATCAATGAGTTCATCAACTCATTGGATGTCTTTACACCCCTTTTGACCAATTGCTCAGAGATTTCATTAAAATCTGCAAAGAAATAAAATGATCCTCTGGGCATGGTGGCTTTTATTCCATCTATCCCGTTAAACGCATTGCTCATGAAAGTGCCCATAATCCTGTGAATCTCCCTGATAATCTTAAAATATTCTTCCATCTCGTAATTGGGTTCATACGCCCTAATGGCTGCATATTGTACCGGCGTTGACACATTCGTGTAGATTGTTGCAGCAACCTTTTTAAAAGCTTCTTTAAGCCTATCTGAACAATTTTCAGGCAATATACATGAGCCTAATCTATATCCACCTGCAGATCTGTCCTTGGAGAGACCATTTGTGACAAAAGTCCCTTCCGGATAGATTGAACCCATACTCGTGAACTCTTCAAAATTATATGTAGTCAACGCATATATCTCATCAGCTATCACAAGAATATTATGTTCCTTGCAGACTTGTGCGATCTTCTCCAGTTCATGCCTTGAATACACCACTCCAGTAGGATTATGCGGATTATTGATGATCAATGTATGCTGCTCTTTATGGAGATTCATCACAAATTCAGCCAGATCTTCAGGCTGGATCTTATAATCACATTCAGGCTTTAAGTAGAATGTATGAATGTGTTTATCTAACAGCTTGACTTGAGGAAAATAACCGATCCATGAAGGAGACGGGATGATCACATCGCTCTTAACGATGTCAAATATCATATGTATTAAAGTCTTTGTTCCCGGACCGACCACGATTCTACCAGGCTCGACATCCAGATTGAAATGCCGCTTATTAAAACTGGAAATAGCTTCGCGCAATGGTTCTATACCCTCAGCATCTGAATAATGCCCAATACTTGCATTCCCAGCCAATGCAGCTACAAGAGGCTCTGGAACATGGAACGGGGATTGTCCGAATGCCAATCCATAATATTCGAAAGGACATGCCGTATTCTGACATTTCTTTCTTGCCTCTGAAACCATCAATCCAATTTTCAGATTCTCTGGCATCCGTATAGAATCAACATGCGGCTCTAATAAAATCTCTTTCATAAACCTCTACTCCAATAATCCTTTCATATTCCGAATAAAAAATTAAGTTATTTGAAATTTTTAAAATATAATTGGTTTGTTTAGGTCTCCTTCTCCATATTCATTCCCGATTACAATGATTCTTCCCTCTATAAATGTTTTTTCTGTACCGGGGACTGTCACGCTATCTGGTGTTGACGCTGTTTTTGAGGTTGTTATTTATTTGAGCATTGCGGATGCTGCAACGGGTTTGAATTTGTAGAGATTTCGAAGGTTCAACAGTAACACCACGTAAGTTGACAGTCCCTGGTACCGGGACTGTTAGTTTGTTGGGTGTTGCACCTTCCCATGCCTCAAAGTCCAGCGCTCCATCTTTCTCATAAGATATGACAGTATTCCACAAACAGTCCTTTTTTTCTTCTTTATTTAGTATTTCAGGACCTGATGCTAAGGAAAGTGTTCCAAATATAAATCTTTGGTCTAACGCACATTTTCCATTATCTCCTTTGTGAACAATTGCGCACTCTCAATTTCATTAGCATCCGGATGACCTAACGTCATTTCACGCATCGCCCCAAACTTCTGCATTTTTGGGTCAGGATTGTTTAACAATTTTTGTGCCAGGCTTTCATCAAGTTCTCCCTGGCAGTCAAATGTACCTAATAGGTTCGCTTCACATGCGGGTTCATTGCATTTTACAAGGATTCCTTCAAGCATTTCCATACTCTGAGGCATTGCATGTGTTATGAAAAGAGCGAGGTTCTTACCTTTAGCATATTTGTCTAAGAATACCTTCACGTCTTCAGGTGGTCCGAATCCATGAACCGGGAAGCCAACGAATGCAACATCGTAGCCTTCGAGATTTTCAACCTCTCCGAGTTCTTTGATTTCTTTTTCTTCTTGAATCTCCTTAAAAATAGCTTCAGCTACCTTTTTAGTATTTCCTGTAACAGACATATAAGTAACTAGGACTTTCATATCTTTACTCCTCCCTTTGTTATTAATCAGAGATTTATGATGTCATTAATGTTTATGATTATAAGTGATATTTAATTCTTTTGAAGATATTATGACAATTCAAGTTTTTAAAAAAATAGGGGATTTCTACACCAAATATGGATCTGCCACTTGAAGTTACGGACTTCACAATGAAATTTGCGCAGCATCCTGTGGATGCTTGAGGGTTTGGAAATTCTGTCGATTCGTTGATTCAGTGTTTCTTTTTAGGTGCAGGTTTATTAATTGTAAATTTAATTGAGTTTTTTCGGCTTTTTACAAGTCTTACTCAATGAACTTTTGTATAATTTCATTTAATTCTTTGGCTTTATCAATCAAAGGCATGTGCTTGGTATCAGATATAATTTGTAACTTTGAACCTTCAATCTCTCTGTTTAAAAGCTGACTCATTTTTGCAGGCGTTGCCTCATCTTTTTCACCAACGATAATTAGTGTTGGCACTTTTATTTCGGAAACTCGGTCTCTTATATCGTAATTTTTCATGAATTCTGTAGCACAATCATAGCTTACAAACTTTGGTGTATTCATAGCTCTATCAAACGCCTCCTTCTTAACTTGTTCTGAAGGATCATACAGTAGATCAATCATCCTACGAGCGAATGACTCATAAGAGAAAATATGCATCATAATCCATAATTGGATATACCCCGAAAAATCCATTTTTGCTGAAGTGCCAACTAATACTAATTTAGAGACCTTATCAGGATGATCCAGGGCAAATACGAGCGCAGCCATACCTCCCATCGAATGACCAACGAGTGTAACTTTTTCAATATCTAGTTTTTGTATGAGAGAGTGCATGTCATTCGATAATGTCTGTACCGAATAGTCGCCTTTAGGTTTATCTGATCTGCCATGTCCTCTTTGGTCATATGCAACCACCTTGTACTTCTCAGCGAAAAACTCAATTTGAGAATTCCATACCGAGCAATCGCACATCCATCCATGAGAAAAAATGATTGGCTCGTCTTCACCACGTACCTCATAAAATAATTCTATATCATTAACCTTCATTTTCATCTAAATTCACTCCTGTAATTTAGATATACTGAACTATTATTTAATATTTTGTAGACAACCAATGAAGCTCCCCATAGCTCTGCTGTGGGGAGCTTCATTACCTCAACCTTCCTGTGCAGGAATAAAATCAGGGTTATGGCCATTTATCAATTCCTTTATCATTTCCTGTACAGCAGTGCGCAAAGGCTGCAGATCATTGGTACAAATGTAGAAAATCTCCTCGGCATCAATATTGAAGTACTGGTGAGAAAGGACGTCACGCACCCCTTTGACGCCAGACCACTGAATATCTGGAAAATGTTGTGTTAGAAATTTACCTTCGGTCTCTTTGTCAATCGTTTTGAAGTTTTCCCCTATGGCTATGAGCATCATGGCGATTCCATCCAGCATGTCTTGCCCTTTATCACTATCCAGGAAATCGTCTGGCGAATTAATGCTGGAAAACCGACGCTTGATTTTAGCTAACGCCTCATCAATCTGTTCCAACTTTTCCATGAGCAGTGTAGGGTCATACATAGTATGCCTCCCTGTCGATTCGTCTTTTAAGGTACTGGTTCATGCGCCGCCAGTAACGCACAACATCGACCTTTGACCTGAGAATCATCTCCAGTTCCTCTTTGAGTATTACCCTTGCAAACATATCGGGTGGCATCTCAACGACCACGTCCACATCGCTGCGCTCACCAGCTTCATCTCTTGCTACCGAGCCAAAAATCCCTAGCCGGGTGATACCATATCGATCCTCAAACTCCTGCTTATGTTCACGCAAAAGTTTTAGAGCTTGCTTCCGTCTCATAAATTCTCCTCAATAATTTTAAATCGCTGTTAATATATCCACCTTTTGGCTGTCATTGCAAAACTCTTTAACCCGGCCAGTTTTCTAAACCCCTCGAATTCGATGGGTTAAAATCCGGAATGTTCAGTTGTTTCAAAATTGAAATTTACAATTTGAGGTATGGATAACCCTTTTTTTAACCCTATTATCATCAATTCATCTATCACGTCTTCAAGATTATTCCTGCATTCTTCAAGATTCTTTCCGCTTGCCCATACACCTTGAAATTCAAGTACTTCATCATAATAACCCATGTTCTCCAGTATCACACCAAAATTCTCAGTTTTAATCCATAAATAACCTCTTCTAACGTCCACTCATCTCGATTTTCACCAAAATAATACTTCCTTTGCTTTTTCAGATGTAGAACAGAATTCCAAGCAGCGAACATTATATAATAGTTAGAATATGTATAACATGACTTTCGGCTCAGAAACGGGTTAAATTAGAGAACTTTTAAATATAGTAACTTCCTTTATTAATTCATGACTGAAATAAATCATGAGATTTTTTAATTTGTTCTGGAAATGCTAGGGCCGCATATATAGTTTGCGAAATACATAAGTAGTAATAAG
>Ga0255375_10141_pt1 | contig 11550 bp, 9 predicted proteins | sample ANMaggSeSYBR01H3_FD_182090 | JGI IMG/M metagenome (GOLD analysis project Ga0255375, IMG submission 182090) | Sediment cell enrichment communities from methane seep in Santa Monica Basin, California, United Staets - ANME aggregate JGI... | ecosystem: Environmental > Aquatic > Marine > Cold seeps >... | reverse complement strand
ATACCACAGGATTTGAATTTCGTATGCAGGAACAAGAACTCAATCGTCAAATCCATACCATCGAGACTATTTCCTACATCGCCTGGGAACCATCATCCGGAACCGTGGGTAACCTGACATTTGAGGTCGATAAAACGGACGATATGATTACGCATAATTTGCAAACCATCGTTTATAATGAGACCTTTATGGCCACCCCTGTGTTTCTTGCCGACATGCAAACAACCGACGGTTGGGATACTGCCAACTTGCGCCAGCAAAACAAGGACTTATATGGAATCGACATTAATATCACTGAAGAACAATCCCGTGACAGTGAAATATACCATACTACTGAAGTGGTGGGATATATGGTGTTTGCTAAAATAGATATAAGCATAGATACAGATAAAGATGGATTAATAGATGATGATGAAATCAATATTTATGGAACCGATCCCAACAATCCTGATACAGACGGAGATGGTATCAATGATGGAGATGAAGTGAAATTTTGGGGATATGATTGGGATAAAGATTTTGATAATGATGGTATCATCAATCTTTTAGATCCCGATTCCGACAATGATGGTTTCTCGGATGGTGCTGAGAAAGACGAAGGCTTTGACCCAGGTGATCCAAACTCTAACCCCGCATTTCCTTTAGAAATCGGAGAGGTGAGTGTAGATCACAACTGGAAGCGGGTTGCATTTAATGACACGTTTATTGATCCTGTGGTAGTGGCCAACCCTTTGAGCTATAATGGAGGAAATCCGGCTGTTTTAAGAATCCGAAATGTGGAAAGCACAGGTTTTGATATCCGTGTACAGGAGTGGAATTATCTGGATGGAGTTCACACTACTGAGAATGTAAGCTATATAGTCATGGAGCGTGGCGCTTACACCTTGCCGGACGGAACCATGGTGGAAGCAGGAACGTTTGATACTGACACAACAAGCTCCTTTGGATGGGTTGACTTTAGCCAGACCTTTAACCAAGTGCCTGTGGTTACAAGTACTGTCTCAAGCTTTAATGAGGAAGATGCAGTATGCTCCAGGTTAAGAAATATTGATACCACAGGATTTGAATTTCGTATGCAGGAACAAGAACTCAATCGTCAAATCCATACCATCGAGACTATTTCCTACATCGCCTGGGAACCATCATCCGGAACCGTGGGTAACCTGACATTTGAGGTCGATAAAACGGACGATATGATTACGCATAATTTGCAAACCATCGTTTATAATGAGACCTTTATGGCCACCCCTGTGTTTCTTGCCGACATGCAAACAACCGACGGTTGGGATACTGCCAACTTGCGCCAGCAAAACAAGGATTTATATGGAATCGACATCAATATCACTGAAGAACAATCCCGTGACAGTGAAATATACCATACTACTGAAGTAGTGGGATATATGGTGTTTGATTTCATCGAGTAAACGAGGATATTATTGACTTCCTCAACCTTGGTCAATCTCAGTGTAAGCCCGTGGTGTTACACTGAGATTGGCGTATATATGACTCTGTTGATTTACTAGCTTCTCAAAAAAATTAACACAATATGTAGTATGCATAAGACGAATCAACCACAATGCCTTGTGTCCTGATTTTCAAAATCGGAGTAAATCAACAGAGTCATTAATGGAGTTCCTTTCCAATTTTTACTTATTTCACTAAACAGGCTATGTTCTATTGGATTCCATTTAGATGCTCCGGGAGGATAGTGGCAGACCGTTACTTTTAGATTATGTTTATTGCAAAGAATATCCTGTATTTTTATTTTCCACATATGGCATCGATGTCCATTACTGCCTCCACCATCCACAAGGATTAACAGTTTATTTTTTGAGTATCGTTTAATTCCTTTTGTCAACCACCAGCTTTCTATTGCTTCAACGGCAAATTCAGGCGTATCCGAAGATAAAAAACTACTGGTTTTTTGTCTTGACAATGGGGAGTACCTTAGGCTACCAATTTAAGATGGCATATTCTGTAATTTCAATAAATTATGTAGGGTGCATTCTATGCACCATGGTGGTGCATAGAATGCACTACATGGATATGTTATGTCAATTTTGGACAATTGATGTTTTACGATAATCAAGAACAAAAAGTTCGAAAGTGTCCCAGGGAACGTGGCCCACGATAACAAGAAAGAATAGTTCACCGGATAAAAAACATTTTGGACATTATTTTAGATAAGATTCTCACTAAACTCACTGATGAAGAAAGAGGGATCATTTATAGCTTGATCAGCAGAGATCCCTTAACCAATTTGTATAACAGGGCCGTGGTTACATACATGCTCATGTTGTTTGTTGCGCTCTTGTGGCCTTTTGATTTTGCGTTTCAAAGAGAAAAAAAATAATGTGCATTGGATTACAAAGTCAAATGGCATTGAGTTCAGACAAAGAGGGCAGGTTTTATCACGTTCCTCCACAGAAAATCTTTGCGGTCGCCTCCTTATAGGTACCGGCTTTTCGCTGGAGATGTGGATCGCTTCGGAAAATGAGGTCCAGTCAGGCCCTGCAAGAATCGTTTCCTATTCTCTCAATACTGGCCTGCGGAATTTTACCCTTGGTCAGTCGGGAGAGAACCTAGTTATGAGATTACGCACTACAAAGACAGACCTTAATGGCATAAACCCGCACCTGAAAGTTGCTAATGTATTTGGTTCTGCAGGTCTACAACATATCGTCGTAACGTACGATTTCTTGGAGCAGCGTGTTTATATCAATGGCACGATACAGGCACGGGAAAAAATTCCCGGAGGGAGATTTACCAACTGGGATCCATCGTATTATCTGGTGCTTGGGAACGAGGCTACAGGTGATCGACCGTGGCTTGGAAAAATCTTTTTTCTGGCAATGTATAGCCGTCCCTTAGCTGAAAAGTAAATTCATCAGAATTATCTTGCTGGATGGTTGTCAGAATCAAGATCCGGAGAACAAATGTGTTGTGCCTCTGAAGGCTTGGTCGCCCGTTATTTGTTTGAGGAACAACACGGAGACAGGATTGGTGACAGCAATGAAACCAAAGCCCCATTGGATTTGTATATTCCCACTGCAATCCAAACCCAAAAAAAATCCTATCTGGATTTTTCCCATATATTGTTTTCCAAAAATTCAAAGCAGGCTTTGTTTGGGGATGTCATTCTGAATATTATCATTTTTATTCCCATAGGGTTTCTCTTGCATGCCGTACTCCGACGTCACTGTGAATCATCGCTGAAAACCGCGGCATTTGTTTTCATAATAGGAACACTCTTCACATTTGGTATTGAATCATTGCAGTATTTCTCACTGACAAGATATTCCTCGCTCGTGGATATGATAAACAATATGGTAGGGACAACAGTAGGCATTGCAATCGACATATTCTATATCGGATACCTGAAATCTCAACGTAGGTCTCTACAAATTTAGGGTGAGAATCTTTATTGCTAATGCATAGAATCTCCCTGATTATCGAGCTTGGATTTCACTAAGGCCTTGTATGCTTCCTTCAACCTCCGGTTCTCTTTCCGCGTCTTTTTAAGCCACTTGATGAGCTTGGAAACTGTCTGCTGGTTCCTGACGTTCTCTAATTTAATCGTTCTCTGTTCAATGTTGGTGAGGCGTTGCTGGATATCTGAAATTTCTGAGTAGATGTGCTTTCCGATCCTGGTGCTTGAGTCAATTGTTCCTTCCTTTTCCGGCAACGCTTTAACATTCCTGATTACTCTTTCCTCTTCATATTGAATGCCGGGATCAATCCCCCTGTTTTTAATAACTTGTTTTATTATATTCGCATCTATGGTTTTAATCTCATCAGCATAGCCATACACAAGTGCTGTGTCGCAGATGGAACTGATTAGCCTGGGCACACCATTTGTATACTCATATATTTTTTCTATGGCATCGCTGGTAAAGAGCGAATCGGGAGAAGTGTGACCGGTTACCTTCAATCGATATTTGATATACTGGCTGATATCTGATTTTTCTAAAGGGGCGAGGTGGTAATAAACGGAAATCCGTTGTCTTAACTGGGCCAGTTCCGGATCATTCAGACGTTGTCGCAACTGGGGCTGGCCGACCATGATGATCTGGAGAAGATAGCTATTCTCTGTCTCGAAATTTGAGAGCATTCGTACCTCTTCCAGGGTTTCCTGAGGCATGTTCTGGGCTTCATCAATGATAAGCACGGAGCGCCGTCCGTGGATATGCTCATCCAGAAGAAACTGATAGAGACTGTCATAGAGGGTGGATCGACGAGTGTCAGGAGTATGCACTCCAAAATCTTTTACTACCATTTCCAAAAAGGTGGTTGGGTCGAGATTGGTATTGAATATAAGGGCGGTATTAACATCGGTAATGATTTTGCTGAGGAAAAAGTTGATAAGTGTGGTTTTGCCTGTACCCACATCCCCGGTAAGTACGATAAAACCCTTATTATCCGTGATCCCATACTCAAGATGAGTAATAGCCAGGTTATGGTTCTTGCTTGCGTAAAGGAACCGAGGATCAGGCAAGAGTTCAAAGGGTTTGCATTTTAAGCCATAGAATTTTGTATACATAACCTACTAAATACCTAATAGTGGATAAATCCGAAATCCGAAATCCGGATTTTCGCAGTTAGTACGTCCATCCCCTGCGAATTTCGCTATCATTCAAAATTATACCTAAAATGTTCTTATCCTTCAGCAACGCCATTCCAGATGTGATATCTTCAGCGGTCGTGTAACCGGCACGGGCTACAAGCGCGATCTTGTCCACGTAGGAGGCAAGGATCAGTGGATCCGAACAGGAGGTTAAGGACGGAGCATCAAAAATAATATAACGATCTTTGTAGCGGGTTTTGATTTCCAGGATCAAAGCCTCCATGCGACGGGAATCCATGATTTCAGTAGAATTATCCATGCGGCCACCGGCCGGAAGGACAGTCAAACGTTCTATGCCTGGGTGGATCAATATCTCTTTAATGGGCGTGCCGTTCAGGAAGTAGTCTTTCAGTCCAGGTTTGAGGTCAATGCCCAGTATGTTATGAATGTTTGGCCTGCGCAAGTCCATGTCGACCAGCAAAACAGTTTGCCGGGACTCCCTGGCCAAAGTAATGGCCAGGTTAACACAGGTAATACTCTTTCCCTCTCCCTCCTTGAAACTGGTAATCCCGATGGCGTTGTGCCCATTAGGTCTTGTCCTGTTAAGAACCATGGTTCTGAGAAGCTTATATTTGTCAGCCACCTCATCTTTTTTAAGAATAGAAAAGACTTTTCTGTCAATCAGTTTCTTGAGGTCAACCTGAACAGATCTTGTCTGAGAATAGGCTGGGCAAGGAAGTTCGGCCCTATCTTTAGGTGAATCCTCTACCAACGCCTCTTTTAAGGGTATCTTTCCTTCTTTCCTGGCCTTTTCCAGGGCTTTTTTTATTTCACTCATGTTATCTCCCAATCAGGCAATCAGAAATGGATGTAAAAGCGATCGTTCAAAAATTTCAACAGTCCGTCATAAAATATGTAAAGATCCATAATCAAATAATGGAAAATGGCTAATCCAGTAGTCAAAACGCCTATAATCGCTAACATGATGAAAATAGACTTTACTGTTTTTTTCCTCTGCTCCCCGGGGGACTGTATGTGGGGGATTATGGCAAGTACGGTATGCATGCTCAACCTTTCGATCTCTTCCGGCAGCCAGACAGAATGATCGGTATATTCCTTTAATGCGGCCATTCCTACGCTGACCCCCATGCCGAGAATAAGCCCTAAAAGCATTATAGCAATGCGGTTCGGTTTATACGGCTCATCTGGCAAAAATGGAGGTTGCGTCATGGTAAAATTCTCTCCTAACCGGCCTTCCTCCATACCTTCCGCTACCATTGCCACTTGCAACTTCCTTTGCAATTCATTAAGGTTTTGTTTAACATTTTCACGGTCCATGAGGAGATCTTTATATCGCTTTTCCACATCGGGCATGGTTCTTAGCTTGGCGTAGATCTGTTCTTCTTCCTCTATAAGAGCTTTCTTCTCATTCTCCAGAGATGCCAAACGTAAATTTATCCGTTCAAGTTCTGACCGCAGGTTTATGTACGCTGGATTCGTAACATTCCGAATATTCACATGGCCTGTTTTCCCAATATTGTTCCCATAGTTCTCCTCTGCTTCAATCTCTTTTTTTAGCTCCTTAATTTCTGCATTGATCCTGCGTACTACAGGATGTTGGTCGCTATATCTGGAAAGCAATTGGGCAAGATTCTGTTCCACTTCTTTTAATCTGTTTCTTTTCTGATTCAGATCCTGAAACTGCTCTACCATGTTTCTTAAAATCTCTATCTCTTTTTTCAGCGCCTTAACCTTTGGATGCCTTTCCGAATATTTGGATTTAAACTCGGTATACCTCAGTTCCAACTCTTGAAGCTTTTCTTCATTCGACAAGACCCGTCCCCCCGCTCTGGAGTATGGATCCACAAAAGCAAGTTTATATTTTACCATGATGCTTTGTTCTTGAAGAGCGAGTATCTGTTGATCAGTATTATTCATCTTCTCGTTAATCTTTTCCACCTTTTGTAGATTTAGTTGCATAAATTCAGGAAGCTCTTCTATATGAGCCTCTTTAAACCTCGCAATTTTCTTATCCAGTTCAGAAACGCTCTGCCTTGCCTTCTCTGCCTGCTTTTGCAAGAAATCAGTTGTACCCTTGGCAGTCGATTGTCTGGCCTTTAGGTTCTTGGATAAAAAGAAAGAGGCCAGATCATTAACAACAGCTTGCACTTTACGAGGGCTCTTCCCTTCAAAGGAAAGGATAAAGGCAATAGTAACAAAGCTAGGGCGATTAGACCTTCCCGTTTCCACCGCGGTGCTTAGAGGTGTTATGCTGATAAACTCCTTCACCTTCTTCACCAATGCATCGGTGCTGATCTTTTGCCTCTGGTCTGGATAGAGATCAAACTTTTTAACCAGATTCAGTATCTTAGATCGGCTCATCACCTCCTGTTTGATAGCCTGGATTCGCTGGTCGGCGTATGTGGTGACTGTGGACGTAACCAACCCTTCTGCTATCCGCCTTTCCTCAATCATAATAGTAGCCTCGGACTTATACACATTTGGTAAGGAGATGGCCACCGCTGCAGCCGCAAGAAAAACCAGTAGTCCAGGCCAGATCAACCAGTGAATTCTTCTTCGCAATATCGCAAGATAGTCAATAGGAAGTTGTGGTTGTTGCATTTTTTATCCTCTCCAAAGCCGAGGCCATGTAAAATTCAAGAACAGCCTCACCCTGAAACGTTCCCTGTCAGCGTTGTTGTTGTCTTTGTAATCATATTCAGAGTAGTCCAAGAAACCTCTCAAGGTAATAGTTGGGGTTAAATCATAACTGAGAGATGGAGATACAGTATAATAATCACTATTGTCGGTATCCTTATCCACGCTATTTCTGCGAAAAGTAGCAACCAGGCTGCTCCTGAACCTATCACTCAATCGGTAAGTTCCTCTCAAAGCAAGCATGTCTCTCTCTACACTGCGTCTGTAAGCAGTAGAGTATTGGGTTCTGCTTGCCAGCAGTTCCATTGATACCCTCTCCCAGTCTCTGTGAAATAAGAGGTTAAAAACAAAACCACCTGTATGTTCATCTGAGTTTTTGGATTCATGCTCAACATAACGATAGCCGGCTCCCCCGGAAACATAAAAAGTCTCTCCAAAATCGTGACGAAAAGAGGGTATGATATTGTAGTTGGCGATAGAAGTGTCCCCTTCGTCGTCATATTCTGTATTTGTGTGTATCAAGTTGAGGAACAGGCTGGTCTGAGGGCTCAAAACATAACTGGGGGCCAGTTTTAAGGTGTCGCTTACTCTATCATTCAGGCCATCCGGATCATCCGGATACTCGGTGTACCTGCGGGTCCAATCGACGGAAAGCTTGAGGCGCGTCGAAAAGCCATAGTTAAATCCCAGGTTGCCTCCAAACTTTCGGCGGTCTTCCCCGTATACCAACAGGCCTTCCTCAATAAGTTCGGTTTCCAACGTCGTGTCTTTCTCGATAATTTCAGCAACTACCGTGTCTTTCTCGATAATTTCGGTTTCTGTCGTGTCTTCCAGGAAGTAACCCCCTGTCTTCAGGCTCAAGGTATGTGAAAGAGCATAGGATAAAGTTATTCTGTGATCATGATCGATGGTGTCAAGTTCATCGTAATCAACGTACTTTTCTACTCCCAGGCCTGAGTTCAAGGACATACGTAACCGATCAGTGCTGTATTTGGCTTTTACCCGGGGCCTCACATAAGTAACAAAGTCATCAAGCTTTTGCCCTTTGGAGAAAAAGAAAATATTGTCGTTATACTCTTCGATTATTTCGACACATGGTGAAACCTCCCAATCAGCACTCCAGGATGGTGCAAAGAGCAAAAACACTGCAACAAAAGCTGCCAGTATAATTAAAAAACTTTTTAACAAGCCATTATACATGCACTGAACTCTCCATTTTTGTCAAACGTGACTGGGATTACTTAAGGAACCAGAACCACATCGCCCCTTTCCAGCAAGATATTTTGTTCCAGATGCTTCCCCTTCTTTACCCGGCTGTAATCGAACGGAATGTTTTTGGCATCCTTTCCGTGACCTCGTATGATTATTATACTGTCTTCATCCGCAAAGGTCTTAAGACCACCTGCCAGGGATAATGCCTGTAAAACAGTCAGTGAGGATGCAACGTTAAACATTCCGGGCCTGGCGACCTGACCCACGACATAATATTTCAGGCTCCCCAGTTGATTTACGATCACGGCAGAACTCGCCTCAGGAATAAAAATGCTGACTTTCTTATCAATGATTGCCTTCACTTCTGTGGGTGAGTGTCCTGCAACCTTTATATCACCTATCAATGGGAAGGAAATCTTTCCGTCCGGACGAACAATCAGTTTTCTATTCAATTCATTCTCACCGTAAATAGAAATCTCTAATACATCCGTGGGATGAATAAGATAATCTTCAGAAGTTTCTCCTTCCTGAGGAAACGCAAGTCCTGTACCAAATAAAACAAATAGAAACAACAAACCAATAAAAAACCGCAGCCTCTTCATCTTCATAAACCCTCCTTAAACCTAAATTGAGCGATTAGCTGTTAGTCATTAGCGTTTAGCTTTGAAAAATCAAGGTATTAGGTTAATTGGAAATTGCGCCCAACGGGTGAAAGTTTGTAATAGCAAAACATTCTGTAATCATTAAACTAATAGCTAACCGCTAAAGGCTAATCGTATAACTTAGGTTATATAAACTATCATGTCAATCCTGTATATCCTGTCCAAAAATAAAAATTCTATAGTATTTAAAGTATCCCCCTCACACTTATGACCAGCAGGGCCAGTATGGTAATCAACCCGAGCCTGTTCAATTTCACCCGAAGCTCTCCTATCAGAACCTCATAACTGAAAAAAAAGACGATAAGCTTGGCTGCCATTAGGCCCATGTGGTAACTTTGAATCTGTTTATCCGGAAAATTCGGTACCACCAATGCAATAAAGAGGATTAGAAAGTCCATTGGGGTGCTTTTGAACCCGTTTCTTCTTCTCGTGAATTTGAGCGTCAAAATGACAAAAAAGAACAGGAAGCCAAAAGAGAAGTTATAAGGCACTACCAGCTTATCATTCATCCAGGCGACCATATCCGCCTCACCCCAGTATATTACAATGGGAATCAACGGGTATAAAATCAGTCTCAGCACGGTGCCCATCCATTCCTTCTTGATGCACAACGTTACAAGGAGCAAACCCAAAAGGGCCATTGAAAAAAATGAGAAATATATGGGTATGTTTGTAGGAAGAAAACAGGTGAAAAGCAGCAGCGAAGGGACACCTACCTCGACGAGCCTGGAAGAAACCTTGATAAGGATGTTTTTCTCTTTAAGTATTCGTAGCCGTCCCTTGATAACCTTATCGACAAAATCATATCGCTTGAACTTCCAGCCTCTCTTTTTTGCAACAAAAAAGCCGGAAAGGATAGCAGTTGAAAAGATTATGTAAAAAATCAAAAGAAACCATTCCGGGTAGAACCTGAAAACAAAAGCAAAGGTAACCAAAAAGGCCTGAAAGATGTAAATAACAAGAACAGCCTCTGTGTGATAAAGGCCTAAGCGTATGAGTTTGTGGTGAAAATGATTCTTGTCCGCCACAAAAGGTGACCTCCCACCGACCACACGTTCAAACATGACGGTCAGTGTGTCCAGCACGGGAAAACCCAGAAAAATTAATGGTAAAAGAGGGGTAAAGGAAGTATTTCCCTGGGTAAGAGCCAGGGAAAGGGTCACTGCCAGGAACCCGAGAAGCTGGCTCCCTGCGTCGCCCATAAACAGGACCGCCGGATAAGTATTAAATCTGAGAAAACCCAAAATCGCCCCAACCACCGCAATCGACAACAAAGCAATAACGATATTCGCACTGCAATAGGCCAGGCATCCGATGCAGATGAAGCTGAGAAGGGATATGCCTCCGGCCAGCCCATCAAGGCCGTCGGAAAAATTGATGGCATTGGTCACCCCCACAATGGCAATAAGCGTAAACGGTATAGCAAACCAGTCTGGCAGGAAAACATTATCCGGAAGAAGCATACCCAGGCACTTGATCTTTACCCCCCCGTACAAAATAACAACCAAAGCAGCAGCACATTGACCGGAAAGTTTTATCTTCCATTCGAGGTTTATAACGTCATCAATCAGCCCGAAAAGGACTATAATTCCAGATCCAATCAGGACAGCACTTACAAATTCAGTCATGGGTACCCAGAAAAGAATCGGAGCAAGTCCCCCCAATGCCATAGCGATTCCACCGCTCTTTGGCATGGGATAAGAGTGAACCTTCCTATCGTTCGGAATGTCCATAACGTTCACCTTGACCGCCAAACCCTTAAAAATAGGGATCAGGGCGATTGTGATAAACATGGATATTAAAAGAGTTGGAATAAAAATCATTTGTCAAACTTAGTTTGATAGATTGGTTGAATGGTTAAATATCTTAATATGAACGGAAAGAAGCTGTTCCACTTCACGTTGGTGGGCCAAACTTCCAAGTCTCGAAAGTCGTTGTATTTTGATTCTCCCATTTAAAAATCGCTCTATTCGATACTTTGTTAAAAGTATAACCATAGAGAAAGCAATAAGCATGCCAATGTTTATATAAAATGTCTGTATTATTTTCTTGCTCAAATATTTATATGAGTATCGAGAAGTTATATGGAAAAGGGGAAATGCTGAAAATAAATTTGGAGGGGATTGTTGAATATAGACCATATTATTGTGTAAAATATGTAACAATTATATAATTAAGTTCACAATATTAGTTCAGCAACTAACATGCCAAATTGGCTTGGCAGGCTATTAATCTGATTCTAAAGGCTTTTTTTGCGTTGGCTCAGATTTTAAAGAAAATCTTATAAAGGAAAATCCATACAGACGGGTCAAGGGAAATACCTAACTGATTGTAAATTTAATGTTTTTATATAGAAAATATTTCCTGCACCCATTTTTTTCAGTCGCCAGGAAAATAGCTTCTGTTTCACCTGCGCTCAGGTTCATCGATACAGTGTGGACAATCAACTGTTTG
>Ga0255375_10179_pt1 | contig 11551 bp, 10 predicted proteins | sample ANMaggSeSYBR01H3_FD_182090 | JGI IMG/M metagenome (GOLD analysis project Ga0255375, IMG submission 182090) | Sediment cell enrichment communities from methane seep in Santa Monica Basin, California, United Staets - ANME aggregate JGI... | ecosystem: Environmental > Aquatic > Marine > Cold seeps >... | reverse complement strand
CCGATACCTGCCAAAACCAACATAAGAGCCAATCCCGCGTAGGCAAGGAATACAGGGATATGTCCGGCACTATTAAGTAGTGTATTTTCCATAATTCTTTCTTTATTAAATGATACTAGTGATTAATTTTAAATGGTTCATATTTTTTCCCACCACCCTGAAATCCGGCATTCTTATAGAATTCCACAAATGTGAGACGCATAGGATGAATGATTCCTCCAAGTGTTGCCAGAAAGAGATTGATGGAGTGGCCGATCAATAGCAAAATCAGAAAAAACAGCCATCCTATATAAGGGACATTCAGTAATTGAAGAGAGATATCATTGAAGACAAATCCAAGGATTGCTGATGATATGCCAAGTGCAAAAAGCCTTATGTAGGATAATACATCGCCAAACAATCCGGTCACTACTCCGTAAGTATCCCATATTCCTCCTCCCAGTCGGGCAAAAATATGTTTATCAGGATTATTAAATGCAAAAATCAGAAGTCCGGCTATACCCATTATGATGTAAAAAGAAACCTTGCTGGAATCCAAATTCAGAATTCCAAGTTTACCGCCCCCGGTATAGATAATCACGGATACCAGGAGAATAAACCATCCAAGTGAAGACAATGCATACTTAAAACCTCTTCGTTTTGTGATATTCAAGATCTTGATAAAAAATCCAAACAGGATTTGCATACCTCCTATAATCAAAGCGAAATAGAACATACTCAGGGAATCCAGCATAAGATGACGGAAAGAGCTGAAAAGTCCTGCTCCGGGTTTGCTGTGTTTAACGATCTCCGTACTGAATTGGCTGAAGGATTGGCTATCCATTTGCTGTTCAAGTACAGCCAGGAATTCACTTCTGGTTTTGAAATACTCACCCTCCAGTACCATTAGATCATCAACCAGGGTTTTGGGTAGTGTTCCTGCTCCAAGTTCTTCCAGACTATGGGATGTAAGTGTATACCCGCTGTCAATCAGATTAATGCCGAAAAATGTCCCGGAAATCAATCCAAAAATGATGGTGGCAATTCCCATAAACTGTACAAGTGAAAGCAGAGGTTTCAATTTTTTCTTCGTCATCAGTTTAAGCAGAGATGCCAGGAGTATCATAAACACACCATATCCGGCATCGCCAAGGCAAAACCCAAAGAAAATCATAAAGAATGGTGCGAAGTAAGGTGTCAGGTCCATTTCATAATAACCTGGCAGGTTATACAACTCCCCTATGGGTTCAAACAATTTTGAAAACCTGCTGTTTTTTAACAACACAGGTGGCGAATCATCTTTATCAGGAGCAGATTCGAAATATACAACTCCATCTTCATGCAGTGAATTGACCAACCCGGCTTCACTGGTTTCAGGAATCCATCCTTCAAGCATCATCAGTTTATCTTCTGAAGACTTCTTAGTGTCAAGTATTACCGATATCATGCTTATTTCATCTTCCAGTATCTCTTTTTCCTTATGAAGCTGGTCAGTTGCGGAAGATGATAACAGGGAGAGTTCTTTTTGTAATTCACTTAATCCGATGCGGGTTGTTTCCAGTTCCTTCCTGAGAGAAGAGAGTCTATTTGAGCTAAGTTTTTCTGCCTCAACTTCCATGAGTATTTTTTCGTCTTCTTTGGAAACAACAAGAAAGTAGACAATGCCCTTATCTTTATTAATCAGAAAAAGCTGATACTTCTCTTCCCATTTTGACTCAAACTGAGAAACAGGACAACGATATAGCTGAATGTTATAACCTGCTGCCTTTAGCTTGGAAAATACACCAGGATCATAATCCCCCCAGGGGATAGTCTTATCAATCTCACCCTGAATTTCAATCATCTCTTCTTCCAGTCTGCCCTTTCTCTCCATCAGCTCTTCCACACGGAAAAGAATCTCTTCCAGGCTATACACCTCTTGTTTGCTCTTCGGAGCCTCATCATCTGTTGCTTTTCCCAGAATTTCAAGTGCAGCGTTACAACGTGTGAGTTGTTCTGAATGCGCTCTTAGAGTCTCATCCTGCTTCTCCTTTTCAGGTTCACCTACATGTAAGACTCCAAGTCTTCCCAGTGTTTTCAGGAACGCTTCGTACTCCTTGTGATAAACAAGAAATGTATATTTTTTCATGGGAGTGATCATATCAAAGCCTCCTCATTTGCATGTCTGTATTTTACAATCTTTTGTGATGCTTTTGACAGGTTTTCCTCATCTTCGAGGAACCTTTTAATCTTCAGGATTGCGGCCTCATGATCAGGGATCTGTACTTTTTCGTAGAGATTGACTTTTTGAGTAGTTTTCTTCCGGGCATATTCAAGCATCTCCATTTTCTGTTTAACGATCTCTTTTTCAATAAGAAGTGTTTTGAGGATTTTTAACCCATGTATCCCATCCAGGAACCATTTAGGACTTCCGAATACGAAGAAGTCTTTTACATTAAAAGTCAATACATCAAGCTCAGGCGTATTTATCCCGGCGATTTTTTTATACCTCAGTTTCACTTGGTCCCTTTTGACCAGCTCCGGATCAAACTCATTCCACATTCGCATGTTTTCATTCTCACTGGATAAGAGTTTTTCAAAATCCTTTTCCAAATCGATAAATTTGCTCTTGGACTTTTTTACCTCTATCCTCAATGCCGACTCCTTATTCTTAAGTGTGGGAAGCGCCTTCAAGCGGACCAGGAGCTGTTTGTTTAGCTGATGAAGCGAAGTCTTATTATATTGAAACCGGACACTCATTATGAATTGCTTTCTGTTGCAACATTGACTATTTCACATTCTTTACCGTTTGGCCAATACTTTTCAAGGAGGTTTTCCCTGATTCCGACTTCGCTCCTGGAGAAGTGAGATGCGAGCAGGTCCCAGCCGGTGTCCAGCATTTCATTGATGCTAAGGTTTTCATCAACCGCCAGCAGCTTTTCAGTGTATTCATGTGCGAATTTCAGTGTTCTGTCATCATATTCGGTAAGGTCAAATCCGTTTTCTTGTTTTGTCTTTGCATTGGCAGCATCAGCAAACAGCCTGATTGCAGTATTCATGACCTGTGGATGATCTTCCCTGGTCTGTTTCCCAATAACCAGCTGTTTTAGACGGGAAAGAGACCTGAAAGGATCTATCACCACTTTTCCCACATCCGTATCCCTCCTTAGAAATAGCTGACCTTCAGTAATATATCCCGTATTGTCTGGTATTGCATGCGTGATATCACCCCCTGAAAGGGTTGTGACGGCTATGATGGTAATGGAGCCACCATCGGGAAATTGTACAGCCTTTTCATAAATTTTGGCCAGATCGCTGTATAAGGATCCTGGCATGCTGTCTTTGGAGGGTATCTGTTCCATTCTGTTGGAAACAATAGATAGAACATCTGCATAAAGGGTCATATCAGTAAGTAAAACCATTACTTTCTGATTGAAATTTGTGGCATAATACTCTGCAGCTGTAAGGGCCATGTCCGGAACCATAAGCCGTTCCACAGGAGGATCTTCCGTGGTATTGATAAAGGCAATAATTCTATCAAGTGCACCAGCGTTTTCAAAAGTATTTTTGAAGAACAGGTAATCATCGTTTGACAATCCCATTCCCCCAAGGATAATTTTATCTGCCCGGGTCCTCAGGGCCAGCATAGCCATGATCTGGTTATAAGGTTGATCAGGATCTGCAAAAAATGGAATTTTCTGTCCGGTGACCAGTGTATTGTTAAGGTCAATACCAGATATACCCGTTGAAATTAACTGAGAAGGTTGTTCACGTCTGACAGGATTTACAGATGGTCCACCAATCTCTGTTTCAACTCCGGTCAATTCAGGTCCCCCGTCAATCGGATCCCCATAAGCATTTAGAAATCTTCCTTCCAGATCAGGGCCAATCCTCAGTGAAGGAGGCCGGCCAAGAAATATGACTTCTGCATTTGTGGGGATACCTTCAGTGCCGGCAAAAACCTGCAGGGTCACTTCTTTATCTATTATTTTTACTACCTGAGCCAATCTTTTGTGTACGAAAGCCAGCTCTTCATAGCCCGCATTTTCCGCTATCAAAGAGCAAGTTGCCTTTGTGACTTTACTGATTTTTGTATATATCTTTTGAAAAGCTATTTTTTCCATTATGCCACTTTCTTTTCACCTATTAAAGATTCTAATTCATCCTCATACCTGTGAAACTGATCCGATTGAAATTCCGAATAATTCATCTGTTTCAGTGAGTTTATCACCGTTCTGAAATAGGAACCGACATCCTCAAATTTTTCGAAATCAAAATTCATTTTCACAATATCAGAACTCCTGATCTGGTAGCGTAAAATCAGGCCTTCCAGGAGGCATGCTCGCAAAGAGAAAATGCGGTATCTTTGGGAGTATGCAACTAAACTTACCGATATTTCCCAGGGAAGCACGGCTTGTCAACGACAACCTTGGTGTCTATGAGAAAGATGGCCTTGTGCAATACATTGTCAATGGCGCTCCGATCTATTCCCACGCCAAAGATGATATAAATGCCTTCAGGTTCATTACCAGCAACTTTATTCACCAGGGTACATGCCGGAAGGTTGATATCCAGAATTTTTTCGGAGTCAGTGAAGATAGCGTCTACCGTTATTACAAGAAGTTTATGGAAAAAGGAGAACAGGGGTTTTTTGGAGATGATGCCCGCCATGGCACGGCACATAAGATAGTAGGCCCGCGGCGTATACTGATACAGCAGAAGCTTGACACGGGCCAAAGTGTCAATAGTATCGCCAAGGAAGAAGGCGTTCGGGAATCTGCCATCCGCTATGCAGTTAAGAAGGGGTATCTAAAAAAAAAGCAGTGAGATAGCTTTCTTTCAGAGTGAAGAAGGCACACCCGGTGAACGTGATTATGCAGACCGCACAGCGCCAATGGGAGAAGCCACTACCCGGTTTGTAGAGCGTACTTTATGCCCTCTTGGCAAAGGGGTACAAGCCCCTCCGGTATTTGAAGAAAGTAAAGCTTTATGTGGAGCTGGTATCTTGTTTATGCTGCCATCACTTTTGGCTCAGGGTTTATTGAAGGCCAAAGAAGTATTCCGTCTGCCAGCATCACATTATTACGGACTGGAATCCGTGGTTCTGACCTTGGCATTTATGGCCCTGGCAAGAATAAAGCACCCGGAACAGTTAAAACAATGTAAACCGGGAGAGATTGGTCGTCTTATCGGCCTTGACAGGATCCCTGAAGTGAGATGCCTTCGGGAGAAAATCAAATTCATTAGCGAACAACAACGATCGGTACATTTTAACAACCTTTTGATCGATCAGTGGTACCATGATGATAACAGGGAGGATACTGGATTTTTATATATAGACGGCCATGTTCGGATATATTATGGTTACAAGGCCAACCTGCCTTCAAAATTTATCTCGCGTCAAAAGTTGTGTTTGAGTGCCACTTCAGAATTCTGGGTAAACGATGCTGTGGGCATGCCCGTAATGATGGTCATGGGGGAGCTGTCCGAGAAACTGCAAACGGTCATAGAACACCAGATCATCCCACAGTTGATGGAAGCGAAATTAATATCGTCAGATATCGAAGATCAACAGGAACCTCAATGCACTTTTGTTTTTGACCGGGAAGCTTATGAGCCTGCCTTCTTCCGGCGCCTATGGGAGCAGTACCGAATCGCCATCATCACCTATCGCAAAAACGTAAAAGATCAATGGGATAAAGAACACTTTGAATCCATTGATGTTCAGGTATTAAATCATACTATTAACATGGATCTATGCGAGCAGGAGACAGAGCTCGGAGGATACCGGATGAGGGAGATCCGGCGCTTAGGTGCCAGCGGGCACCAGACGGCCATTATTACCACCCATCCCCATCTTCAGACAAAGCAAATAGCCGGGAGGATGTTTGCCCGGTGGAGCCAGGAGAATTTCTTCCGATACCTTATACAGGATTATGACTTTGATAAAATGATCTCTTTCGGGGTGGAGACCATTGACATGGAAAAGACAGTGGTAAACCCACAGTACAGAAAAGCTACCTACCAACTGAAAAAGCTCAGGGAGAGAAAACAGCGTATCGAATCAAAATTCTACCCATTGGTCGAACAGGCTATTGACAGTGAGCTTGAAATGATACCACGTTTAACTGACAAACAGATGCAATACAAACAGTTGTTGGACCAGTACAGTCAGGAAGAAAGCGCACTGGCTATGGAAAGAAAAAAACTCCAACCTCGGATCAAACTTAGCCAGATGCCTGAGGAAAAACGCTATAACAAGCTGAAAACCGAAAGCAAGATATTTATGAATGTGATCAAAATGATATGCTACAGGGCCGAATCTGCCGTAGCTTCACTGATATCGCCATACCTTGCCAATGCTGACAAAGAAAAGAGAATGGTTGTCAAACAAATAATACAGGCAAATGCCGATGTGATCCCTGATTATGAGAACAATACTTTAACAGTGGTACTTTACTCGCTATCTGCCAACAGGTATAATCAGGCAGCTGCTGAACTGGCAAACCTGCTGAATCTAACAGAAACCATATTTCCTGGCTCAGAATTAAGGATGGTTTTTAAAATATCCGCTAACTTAGACTGCGACAAGTAAGGAGTTCTGAATATTCAGCACTTTTTCCAGCATATATTTTTGCCGTTCCATGGGAGTCATTTGATCTATTGGATCAAATGCATCCTGTTGCAGGATCACAAAATCGATGACTTCAGATTTCCAAAAGAGGATGTGGTGATGAACCGGAACGCCATCATCTCCCAGGATGTTTATTTGCTCCTGAGCCTCTCTACCCTTAATGAGTATATCTTTGGTGTAGGAAACCATATCGAGCCACAAATCCGAGACATTCTCTTTCAAATACGCAATAACTTCCTCATATTCTGAATACTTAGAGTAGCTATCGATCGGATCAATAGCAGGATACCTTTTACTATCTGCCCGTTGTTGTGAAAGTGCATAGAAGCACCTGGCAATTTTTTTAGTTCCTTCGGTTACCGGTTCTTTCAGGTTCCCTCCGGCCGGAGACACAGTCCCTATAAACGTAATAGAGCCGGTGGTCCCGTTGTGAAGCTCTACAAATCCAGCCCGTGAGTAAAAATTTGAAATTATTACCGGCAGGTCAACGGGGAATGCATCCTGACCGGGTAGCTCTTCCATTCTGTTGGACATTTCCCTTAATGCCTGAGCCCAACGAGAAGTTGAATCTGCCAGAAGGAGAACCTTTAATCCCATATTTCGATAATATTCTGCCAGGGTCATTGCCGTATAAACAGAGGCTTCCCTGGCAGCTACGGGCATATTGGATGTGTTTGCGATAATGGTTGTTCTTTCCATGAGTTTGTTACCGGTTCTTGGGTCCTCCAGCTCCGGAAATTCCTTGAAGATTTCCACTACCTCATTGGCCCTCTCCCCACAGGCCGCTATAACTACAATATCTGCTTCTGCCTGCTTGGAGATGGCATGTTGGAGAACTGTTTTTCCGCATCCAAATGGCCCGGGTACAAAACCGGTTCCTCCTTCTGTAATTGGGTTCAGCGTATCAATGGCACGAACGCCTGTCTCCAGAACCCTGAAAGGACGGGGCTTATTCGTGTATGATTTAAGCGGAATCTTAACCGGCCATTTCTGAACCATTGTAACATTTTGCAAGGAGCCGGAACCATTATCCAGTGTGGCGATGCAGTCAGTGATTTTATAGCGGCCTTTTGAAACAATGGATTTTACAATGTAGCTATCCTCCCAACTAAATGGAACCATGATTTTATGAGCGATCTGGTTCTCTTTGACTTCACCAAGCCAGTCTCCTGCCTTTACCGTTTCCCCGGGCTCCACCAGGGATTTAAATTCCCATTCCCTGCTCTCATCGAGTGGGGAGGTATAGTTTCCTCTTTTAAGGAACAGACCTTCCATTGAATCGAGATTATTCTGCAAACCGTCATAATTTCGGGATAGTATACCAGGACCCAGTTCAACCTCAAGCATCTTCCCGGTGAATTCGACCGTGGTTCCTACTTTCAATCCACGTGTGCTTTCAAAAACCTGCACATAGATCATTTTGCCCATAATCTTTATCACCTCGGCCATCAATTTTACTTCACCATGCAAAATCATACATATCTCATTTTGAGCAACGGTTTCGTCGGTCTCAATAATAACCAGGTTTGCTATGATTCCTTTTACCTTTCCTTTTGATGCCATTTTTATTTTTGATTTTATAAGCTATATATCAGCAATCAATTTTCTCAGATTCTGTTCGCCTGAATCATGATTAAGGCTTGACCATCGTCTGATTATCAATAGTTTTAACAAATATCCCAATAGCCAGTCATGGCTGAAATATTCAAAAAACAGGGCCTCTTCAATCATTTTCCAACGAAGCATATCATACTTGCGCTCTGCTTCAGTGAAAGAATGAGAGCCTGCATATGCCTGGATCTCATTAAAGAATTCAAATTCTGAATCAGGCACAATATTTTTTCCCCCGAGTCCTTTTAAATAGTCAGCTAATGAATTCTCGCCAACAATTACCTCCATTTGAAAAAGATTATGCTTTCCGGTTTGCAGTGTAGCTAACAGGTTTTTCATGTTATAGTCAAACTCTGTGACCCTTTTCAAAAATGGAGTTCCTGTTTTCATCACATGATGGTAGTAGCCTTCCGCCAGAATCTTATCGTATTTACCAGGGTCAGCTGCGGACTCATTGTCATAATGATCCATAATAAGTTTAACCATATATCCGGGCAATAGATCAATTTCAGGCAGGATGGAAGCCAGCTTCTCCACCTGATCCATGAATATCTCTGCATTATAGTTTCCTGCAAATTGATACTCAGTTTCACCATGTTTAAGAAAGCTGATCAGATTTTTGTTGTCGTATATCAGCAATATCAGCCTGATCTGCTCATAATCGGCAGGATGCAGGTGATCTCCCAGTCGCTCACAAAAATTTGAAATGGAGATGGTTTTTTTTTGTTCTTCAAATGAAAGATCGGGCAGACCTGCCACAAGATAATGGTACCTTCTTTGCAGCACTAGTTTTCCTGTATAAATAGAAAATCGATAATTCTTTCCTTAAAATGTGTGCTTAGAAAAGCTTCAAATGCTGAATCAGATATAGATATCTTATAATTACCGTTTTTAGGTAAAATCTCGAAACCATTTTGCAGATTTCGATCAGCTGAGAAAGACAAACCATTATTTAATAAAGAGCCTGCTTTTTCTTTGAAGTACAGTTCAGTCTCTTCAATTCTGTCTTTTGGCATCAAAACATGCAATCCGGAATCTCCATTGTGTGGATTCCATTTTTTGATTAACATTTCAAGCATTTTTCGCATAAATTCATGATCCTTAAATACTTTTTGCAGAGGTTCTTCAAGAACTTTTGCCTGAACAAGTTCTGTGATTTCCTTTCTGAGAACACCCAGGGATTGCTGGGAGGAAAGACGTAGCTCTGTCCTCATACGTTCCGCAATATTCAAAGCTTCTTTTTCGGCCTGATTGACAATCTTGTCTGCTTCTTTAGTCGCATTATCAAGGATTATTTCGGCTTCTTTTTTAGATTTAGAAATGATGAGTAGCGCATCTTCGTTTGCTTTTTCAATTCCTTCACGGTAGATTTTATCCGTCAGGTTTTTTATTTTATTATTATGTTCCATCGTATTTCAGCTTATTATTATACATAAACTTCCTGCCAGATCTTCTTCTTGGTAGCGAAGGAATCCAAAAGATTTCCTGTGAGAGTCTCTTTTCTGGGGACCAGGTTAAAAACCGGACTCTCTGACCTGTGAATAATTTCACCCGCAAATTTTCCAATGTAATTATCAAAAAGAATGGACTCCTGGTGGGTCATCATCAACACCAGGTCTGGCTTTAACTTGTCAATATGCGATAATACCACATCGTGCATGGATCGCTTATTGCTCATAAGTAATTCCACATTTACTTCCAATCCTTCTTCTAATATGGAGTTTTCGATTTCCAATGCCTTTCGGTATGCCAGGCTTTTTAATGGGGGAATATCCAGGTTAAGTACGGAAACGACATGTACTTTTGCATTGAATTTTTTGGCAAGGCATTTTACCCGGGCTACCTTACTGGTGATCTTTTTCGTGATGTCAACCGGAATCAGGATATTTTTAATTCCTGTTTCAGTATGCTTCCCGGAAATAGTTAATACTGGACAAACTGCACCTGAGATGAGTTTATCCGCGTTTTCATTTTTAAGAAAGCTTAGTCTTGAAGCTATTCGCTCCCCTTTACTTATAATGATCAAATCACATTTCGTGTTTTTTGCAGCGAGGAGAATTTCCTGAACTAACTCTCCTGTACTAACCTGCATACTTATAAAGTCAGGCACTTCACCACCAAAATAATTTTTTGCATATTTCTTCAGCTTCTTTTTCGCTCTTTTTATATGTTTCTTTAATCGATCTGGCCTTAATAATTTGTGAAACACTGAAAACTCAGTTTCAACATGCAACAAGATAATCTTAGAACCATAAACCTCGTGAAAGATCATCGCCTGTTGTATTGCAATCTTACAATCGCTGCCTAAAGGAACAGGAGCAAGTATTTTTCTTATTTCAGGGGTGTGATTCATCTATCCTATTGTTATATGTATCTTTAAAATAGTGGTATTGCTTAATCCATGACTTCGTTTAAGAAATAGCATGTGTTTCCTTCAGGAAATGAAGCATTGTTGTAGTTCTCACCTGATAAATATTCAACAGGAATGTTATCCCTTTCAGAAATTTTAATAACGAAATCCTTTAATTTTTCAGACATTTTGTCCGCCTTCTCTGAAATTACGAGAATTTTGGAGCGGTCTATATGCGTGATAATATCATCTATCAGGAAGATAGGGCGGATACCCGTAATTGTCATAAAGGATGTTATCCGCTTGTAGGGATTCTTGCTATATAATGGGGTACAGTCTGTGCCGATAACCACTGAGAGATTATCACAGTTCTTGAATTCCTGTTGTGCAATCGTAGTCAGATCTCCTTCCATTGCAAGTTTCACTATGTTTTCGGACGGAACCCCAAACTCTTTTATAAATGTATTTTTCAGAATTGTAAGATCTTCCTTTGAAATCTCCTTTAAGATAGAAGGAAGATTTCTGACCATAGATAATCCAAATTTTGGGGCTTTATATGTTTGCAGAAGTATGATCCGGGTTTGATTATCATACAAATGTTTTATGGCATACCGGCCTGCTTTCAAAGCCCCTTGCTGGCATTCAGCCAGTACCAGAATGGTCTTTCCATTCGGCTTCTTATTGAAAACACTTTTCATTTTTCTCATGACTGTGAATATACCAGCAAATGTATGGGCAAAAATTGCCGGCAGGATAGGGGGTATACCGAAATTAAAGGGAGGGAAATCCTAATTCTTTGGTAGGGATTATCCTACTTATTCTTGAATCCTGCGAGTGTTGCGTCGTAGCTTGCGGCGAGGAGAGTCAGTGTCAATTCGGGGAAATATGACGGCTTTAGGTAAGTAAATCCTAAATAAGTAAGTCTGTTACAGACTCTTGACTGTATGTGCTGATTTCATGTATCCCTGCATATTTTCATAGCTTGTGGCTGCAGGGAT
>Ga0255375_10175_pt1 | contig 11607 bp, 11 predicted proteins | sample ANMaggSeSYBR01H3_FD_182090 | JGI IMG/M metagenome (GOLD analysis project Ga0255375, IMG submission 182090) | Sediment cell enrichment communities from methane seep in Santa Monica Basin, California, United Staets - ANME aggregate JGI... | ecosystem: Environmental > Aquatic > Marine > Cold seeps >... | reverse complement strand
AGAAAATTAACCACTCTTCCATCCCCATATTTAAATGTAACTATTTTTTATCTATATAGCCTAGAGTTTTTATATTTGATATTTGAAGGTATGATAAAGTCATAAATTTTAAATGTTAGACTTGACCTTTAACAATTATAAGAGGCTATCAAGATAATTTTATCAATGCCCAAATCTTTGCAATAATTACAAGATAATTTTTTATTTAAAATTTCTAAATAAAAAGAGGATTTCTAAATAATTTGTAGTATATTAAATATAAAAGAAAAATTAAACATATTAACAAAAATTTAAAAAATAAAGAAAGTGTGGCTTATAATGAAATATGATTTTTTATTTAAAGGCGGACGTATTGTTGATCCTGCTAATGATAAAGATTTTATCGGTGATGTAGCCATAAAAGGAGATAAGATTGCTGAAGTCTCTAAGGGAATAAGCAACTATTTAGCTGAACAAGTAATTAATATATCTGGAAAAGTAATTATTCCCGGAATAATAGACACTCATTGCCACATTGCCCGACCGGCTGCTAAGGGAGCAGGTTATCGAATGTTAATAAACACCGGAGTTACGACCGCTATTGATTTTGAAGGGCCGATAGAAGTAATTAAGCAGGAGATAGTGAAATATGGGTGTGGGCTTAATGTAGCAGTTTTAGAAGCTGTTTATCCGGGGAAGGGGATTAAAAATAAAAATCCTACACGGGCTGAGTTGGAAAAGGTAATCAATGAATTTCTTGATAGTGGAGCTATAGGAATAAAAATAATTGGAGGGCATTATCCACTTACTCCTGAAGCTACTTATAATATTTTCCAAATAACTCACCAGGAAAAAGGTTATATGGGGTTTCATGTAGGGACCACTGAAACCGGCAGTAACATACAAGGAGTTGAAGAGGCGGTTAAACTAAGCGAAGGAAAACCCTTGCATATCGCCCATGTTAATGCTTATTGTCGTGGTTATATAGAAGATCCTTTATTGGAACTTAAAATAATTATGGATATTCTTAAAAAATCACCTAATATTGTTTCTGAGAGTCACTTAGCCTTACATAATGGTTGTTATGGGGGAATTAACGGAAAGGGTATACCTATGAGTTATGTTCTCCGTAATTCTTTAAAGGCTAACGGTTATCAAGTAAGTAAAGAGGGATTAGAAGAGGCTCTTCGGGTAAAATATGCTGGCGTCTATGCTTTACGGGGCAGTAAAGTGAAATATATCTATGGTGATGAAGCAATTAATTATTGGAAAGAACACGAGTATAAGGTAGGTATCTGTTTTCCCATTAATCGTAGGAGATCTGCTCAGGTATGTGCAACAGAAAGAGACAAAAAAGGCAATTTCGTGGTAGATGCTATTAGCAGTGATGGAGGAGTAATTCCAAGAAATTGTATTCTTTCTCACGGGTTACCGTTAGTTCGTTTTTGTGCTTTGACTTTAAGCGAGCTGGTCCAAAAAATAAGTTTAACCCCTTCACGAATGCTGGGGTTGAATAATAAAGGCCATTTATCTATCGGAGCGGATGCCGATATTACTATTTTTAATCCGGATAATGCTAAAGTTGAGATTGTGTTGATAAAGGGAAAAGTATGTATGGTCTCTGGAATTATTTTCAATAATCCCGGTACATTAATAGTCACACAAAGAGGGGTAAGCAGATTTAAAAAACAGGAAATACCTCTGGAGGTGATTGATTTAGAAGACAGTTTATTTTTAAAAGGAAAGGGAGGTGAAGATAAATAATTTAAGTATTTTAAACTTGGTAACAGTTTAATTAGAAAAATTAAAGGAGGTAATTTAAATATGAAAAGTAAAATCTTTTTAAGTACAATTCTTGTCTTGTGTATCATGATGTTGTTTGTAACTTCTTCTACTGCTGAACCAAAAATGGGTGGAGTTTTAAAAGTTGTTCTCGATGCCGATCCCCCAACTCTTGATCCACACGCTTCCAGCACAACTTTAGTCTTTGTAGTCGGATATCATATGTTTGAAGGTTTATATTCCTTAGATGAAAATTTAAATCCCATTCCCATGTTGGCTGCTGATTTACCGGAAATAAGTGATAATAAACTTGTTTATACTATCAAACTAAGATCGGGTTTAAAGTTTCACAATGGCAAAGATGTTACTGCAGAAGATGCGGTTGCTTCGGTAAAGCGCTGGGGAGGTATGAGCAAGTATGGTAAAACAATTTTCAAGAATGTTGCTTCTATTGAAGCTAAAGATGCATCGACTATTGAACTAAAACTTACCAAACCTACCGGGATTACTGTGGTCTCCCTGGCTATGCCTAATGGCGGAGCTTTTATTTACCCTAAGGATATATGTGAAAAATACCCCGATAAACCGGTGGAAGAATACCTCGGAACAGGCCCTTTTAAATTTGTAGAATGGAAACCTCACCAATATATTAAAATGGTTCGTTTCGAAGACTACAAGCCCGTTGAATTTCCCGCCAATGGTTTTGGTGGTAAAAAAGTTGCCTATGTTGATGAAATTCAGTTTATTCCTATCTCAGATGAAGCGGTGCGTTTAACCAGCGTTGAAGGCGGAGAGTATGATTTCGCCGATTTTGTACCAGTAGACGAATTTAATAGGCTTAAAGATCATCCCGACATTCAAGCACTGCCTTCTGCTCCCAGAGCCTGGTTTGCTTTTCAATTTAATAAGCGAGCTGGAATAATGAGTGAGGTGAAAATGCGTGAAGCCTTTTTAACCGCTCTGGATATGGGTCCAATTTTAGCTGCCGGATATGGAGATGAAGCATTTTGGAGGTTAGACCCCAGTATTATGTTAAAAGAGCAAATCTGGTGGTCTGATGTAGGTAAAGAAAAATATAATCAAGGAGATATTGAAAAGGCTAAAAAACTTTTAGAGGAAGCTGGATATAAAGGGGAAGAAATTGTTTGGATGTCAGGTCAGCTCGAATATAATTTGTCTTTAGCTGCTAAAAATCAATTAGAAAAAGCTGATTTTAATATTGATTTGCAAGCTATGGAGTGGGCCACCCTGTCAGATAGACGAAAAAATCCGGAACTATGGAATATATTCAGCACAGGCATGACTACCAAACCTGACCCTACTATGTTTACTCCTTTGAATCCAGCTTATGCCGGCTGGTGGGAAAGTCCAAAACTTATTGAGTTAATGGACAAATTAGCAACTGAAACTGATTTTGATAAACGATATAAACTAATGGAAGAAATTCAAGAATTTTTCTATGCCGAAATTCCCACCATTAAAGTAGGTGATTATGCAAACTTTAGGATTGCAGCTAAAAATGTCCAAGGTTTTAAAAATATGAATGAAATATTCTTCTGGAATGTATGGAAAGAGTGACAAGAAAATAGTAAAAGTTTAGAAGTCGGATATAAGATAGTTATATCCGACTTCTAAATTAAGGTTAAAAGTATTTCAGAATTGAGGGATTTAATTGACTAATTATATATTAAAGAGAATTTTAGCTTTGATTCCCATTATGTTTATTGTTGGGATTTTTGTTTTTTTTATCATACATTTAATTCCCGGTAATCCGGCCGCTATGATGTTAGGTCCCGAGGCAACTCAAGAAGAAATTGATACTTTTTCCAGGTCGATGGGTTTAGACCGGCCAATTCCTATTCAATTTGTAGAATGGATCTCTAATGTGGTGAGAGGGGATTTTGGTACGTCTCTTTTTTTTCAGGGGCAGCAAGTTACCAAAGTAGTGTTCGAACACTTCAAAGTAACCTTAACTTTAACTGTTTTAGGAGTTATTTTAGCAATTATTTTAGGGATAATAACCGGAGTAATAGCTGCTATTAACCATAATAATCTTTTAGATAGAATAATAATGGTGATAACTTCAGCCGGAGTCTCTATCCCCAATTTTTGGTTAGGATTAATGCTGGTCTTATTTTTTTCCATTAGACTTTCCATATTACCTCCGGCTGGATTCAAACCTTTAAGTGCGGGGTTAGGTGAAAGTTTGAGATATTTAATTCTTCCAGCTATTACCCTGGCTTTTGGACAAACTTCTCTAATAGCCAGAATGACCAGGTCTAATATGTTGGAAGTTTTAAGGAGTGATTATGTTAGAACAGCGAAAGCCAAAGGTTTATCAGAGTTAATGGTAAATTATAAACACGCTTTAAAAAATGTTTTAATTCCGGTTATCACTATTATCGGACTCTCCTTTGCCAATTTAATGGGCGGGGCAGTAGTAACCGAGCAAATTTTTAATATTCCCGGAGTCGGCCGCTTATTAATAAAGTCTGTTTTTACCAGAGATTATCCGGTGATTGAGGGTATAGTTCTATATATTGCCGCTATGTGGGTTATTATTAATTTAGTAACCGACGTCTTGTATGTAATAATTGATCCCCGAATTGAGTATTAAGAGGTGCTAAATGGCAGATTTAATTTTAATAAAAAATAATGCAAACACCATGCAAAAAAAGAGTAAAGAAAATTTTTTTTCACGGTTTAAAATTTTCTACCGAAATGCAGCAGTTGTGTTTGGGGTAATTGTTCTTTGTGTGTTAGTTATTATCGCCATTATTGCACCCGTAATAGCGCCTTATGCTCCAGGAGAGATGGATCCCGGTATTAGATTGCAGAGCCCAGACAAAAACTTTATATTTGGAACAGACCGTTTTGGTAGAGACCTTTTTAGTAGAGTCGTTTTTGGTTCACGAATATCTTTAGTAGTAGGGATAAGCGTCCTTTTTTTTACTACTTTATTTGGTTCAATTCTTGGACTACTGGCTGGTTTTTCTCGCAAGGTCGATGGAATTTTAATGCGTATTTTAGATGCCTTTATGGCTTTTCCCTCTATTATTTTAATGATTACCATGATGGCAGTCTTAGGTTCTAAGTTGAGCAATGTTATTATAGCTCTTATTATAGTTTACACTCCGCGTATGACCCGGGTGGTAAGAAGTGCAGTTTTAGTGCAGAGGGAACTGGAATATGTGGAAGCAGCCCGGGCATTAGGGGCTGGTAATTTAAGAATTGCTATTTTACATGTTTTCCCTAATTGCATAGCCCCTATTATTATTCAAGGTACTATGATTTTTGCTTATTCCATACTATCTGAAGCAAGTCTTAGTTTTTTAGGTGTAGGTATACCGCCGGAAATTCCTAGCTGGGGGAACATTCTTAGCGGGGGAAAAGTTTTTCTCCGTAGAGCTCCCTGGATAAGTTTTTTTCCGGGTTTGACTATAGCTATCTGCGTTTTAGGGATTAATATGTTAGGAGATGGTTTGAGAGATATCTTAGACCCAAGATTAAAAAATTAAAAATCTATCTTATAAATTAAGGTTTATATATCATTTCCGCCTTCTTATATGCCTGTGCCATGAAGTCTTGCTCACCGGGGGGGGGGGCGCATTCCAGTCTTTTTCCCTATCATTCTGACCTTTTTATATGCCATTTCCATTCCCTTTCTGTCATTCCTGCGAAAGCGGGAATCTAGTATTTTCATATTTTTTCCTCCCCTTTAAGGAGAGATGAGGACTTGATTGGGGAATATTTTTATCATTATAAGTGGCGAAATAAGTCCATTCCAGTGAAAGTAGGGGAAGCAATCTATTATTTTTTGGATTTTCTAACAACCAATTAAAATAATACGACAAAAGCTTCAAAAATTCTGCAAAAACGAAAAAAAGTTTTGTGTCAATTTTCTCTTGACAGGAATAAAAACTATGTTATAATTTATACAATAATGAATAATAATTCAATATAGGAATATAGGAGAGTGCAATTTGGTGCAGGTTTTAAAAGAAAATGTGAAAGAAAAAATTTATCAAGCAGCTATTGAAGAGTTCTATAAAAAAGGGTTTTTAAAGGCAAAGATGCAGGATATTGCCAAGAAAGCAGGGATTTCGGTGGGGTTGACTTATAGTTACTATAACAACAAGGAAGATCTATTTGCCGCTATTGTAGAACCTATTTATAAAGAAATTATTCAACCAATAGAAAATGAAGAAGAAAGAGATTCAGAAATAAGTGACCCGGCTAATCTTTTTGAACAAGAATCTGCATTTATCTTGCAATTACTAAGGCAGAAGCGGGAGATTTTTTTAATTTTAATTGACCGCAGTAAGGGGACAAGGTTTGAAAAAGCGAAAGAGCAGATTATTGGTGTTACTAAAGAACATATCAAGCGGCAGTTAAGTCCTAAAGTTAATAGTCAGATTTTTAAAATTGATGAAGCCTTCTATCATATTTTAGCTAATAACTTTATCGAAGGATTGTTGGAGATTGCCAGACATTATCAAGGAAGTAAATGGGCGGAAAATATGTTGAAACTTTTAACACATCAATATTTTTATGGAGTAAGTGGATTTCATCGTTAATTTTTTTTCACTATAAATGAATTATTATTCAATATTAAAAAGAAGAGGAGAGAAAAAAATGAAAACAGCAGAAATGGGAAAACAAAAGTTAGGAAGTGAGCCAATTTCAAAGTTGCTTTTAAAAATGTCGGTTCCAATGATATTGGCTATGGTGATAAACGGAATGTATTATCTGGCAGATGCAATATTTGTCGGTTGGGGAGTAGGCTCAGAAGCCTTAGGGGGGTTAGCAGTCATTTTTCCTTTACAAATATTTGCAATTGCTATAGGAATGGCTATCGGGACAGGAACGGCTTCTATTGAATCAATAGAATTGGGGAATCAGAGAAAAGATAAAGCAGCAAAAACTATTAAAACATCGGTAATTTTTTCTTTGATTTTGGGTATTTTGTTGCCGTTAATATTGATAGTGTTTAAGGAAAAAATAATCTATCTTTTCGGAGCTACTGAAAATATTTATCCGCATGCAGAGGGTTATTATACCTATATTGTGTATGGATTTGTGTTTATCTTTTTGAGTTTTTTAGAGGTCAATATTATAAAGGCAGAAGGGAATGCTAAATTAGCAGCGTCAGGTATGTTTTTAGGGGCTTTCTTAAATGTAATCCTTGACGCGATTTTTATCTTTGTATTCCATATGGGGACTGCCGGGGCGGCACTGGCCACCGTTATTGCCCGTATCATCACTACTTTATATTTTATGCGCTATTATATTTCCGGTAGAAGTATAATCAATCTTCAAAAATACCCCTGGACCTTTGAGGGAAAAATAATGAAACGGATTCTGGCTTTGGGCTCAGGAGTATTTTTTAATCAAATTGGCTTTTTCCTTTTAGCTATTGTGATGAATATTTCCCTACGGTATTATGGAAGCGGATTAGATATTTCTATCTATGGGGTTTTCAGTCGAATTTATGTTTTTGTTACCATGCCATTTTTAGGATTAGCCCAGGGAATTCAACCTATTATCGGTTATAATTTTGGAGCGGAAAAATTCCAACGGATTTTGGAAACCTTGAAAAAGGCGATAGTATTTTCTGTATTGATGGGGCTAGTTTTGTTTGTTTTTATGGTCTTTTTACCGGAAGGTTTGCTTGGACTATTTACCAAAGAATCATTAATCATACAAAAAGGAATTATTCCTTTACAGATATCGATGCTGATAACTCCACTAATTGGTATTCAGATTCTGACTTATTTCTTCTTTTTGGCCATCAATCAGCCATTTAAAGCCTTGTTTGTTTCTGTGTCCAGACAAGCCATATTTACTTTACTATTAGTAATTATTTTACCTTTGTTTATGGGTAAGCTGGGTATTTGGGTAGCCTACCCGGTTGCTGACATTATTTCAGTAAGTATAGCGTGTTTGCTGCTTAACAAGGAAACCAAACAAATGAAACAATATCAAATGAAACAGCAATTTGCTTTTGCCTCAGGGTTAGAAAATTGAAAAAAATAATATTTGGTGGTATCTAAATTTTATAAATTGAAATCCACCCTACTTTATAAAGAATAATAGGAGAGAATAATTATGAAAAAAAATATTATGAATTTTTGGACGAACATATTAATTTTTGCTAATTTTGTCGGCGTGATCTTTACCGGGGTTTTACTTTTCCGTTTCCCTTACGAAGCGAGTGAAAGGACTATTTTGGGTATTACACGATACGATTGGGGAGACATACACTGGATGCTATCCTTAATATTTATTATTCTAATTTTTGCTCATCTTGCTCTCCATTGGAACTGGGCGAAAGTGAACTTCAAAAAATATCTGAGAATGAAACCAAAAATGCTCATTATTGTTGTAATAGTACTTACAATCTTCATTGGTATTTTAGTACCGGCTTATCTCACAAAAGATTTCCCTGATAGAAAAGACTTTAAAGATAGCTATCCGAAGGCAAGTCTTGTTGAGGTTGAGAAAAAGGATTAAGGAAATGACGAGAATTGAGGAAAGTGAAAAAGCACTTTATAGAGAAAGAAGGTGGTTGATATGCCAAAAAAGCGATTGAAAATTAAGGACTCTCAGGTAAAAAGGAATCTAAAATGGCACATCTTGCGCTTGCTGCGATTAAGCAATAGAACAAAGCAAGAACTCATAGACAAACTTAGCGATATGTATATAGGCTACTGGCAGGTAAATAATGAGCTCATAGATATTAATTTGGACCGAATAGTAAACGAAGATTTGATAAAATATTCCTCAGATAGATACAGAATAACAGAAAAGGGTTTAGATGCTTTACAGAAAAAAGAAAAAGATATTGAACGATACCATATAAGGCGTTTTTCTAAAGAGGCTTGTGCCGTATATTCCTTGTGGGGAAATGTAGGTCTGTCAGCCCTGGAATTCATTATCGGCTTCCTTTCAGGGAGCATTGGTCTTATTGCGGATGCAATTCATACTGCGGTTGATATAATTGCCTCAGCAATCACCTGGATTGGGATAAAGATTAATAAAGAAGCACAAGCTGCTCTTATTGGCGGGATAATCCTCTGTGGTATTGGTGCTTTTATTGCTTTTACATCGATAACCAAGATCTCTCAGCCTATTGAGATACATTTTCAAATTATTGCTTTAGTTACCATAGTAATTAATATCGCGGTCAATGGTTTTTTCTCATTCTATAAGTTATTATGTCGGTGGGCGGACAAGAAGTATATCGTTGGTAGCTGATGCCTATCACACTAAAACAGATATCTGGTCATCAGTCGCTGTTTTGGTCGGTCTACTGGGAGTAACCATGGGATTCTTGGTGCTTGATGCCATTGCCGGAGCAGTCGTCTCTTTTTTTATAATCTTAGGTGGCTATGAACTTATTAGGGAATCGAACAAGGTGATGCACGGAGAAGATCCTAAACTAGAAAAGTTCTCTAAGTTTCTTGAAAGCCATCTTAAAGTTTTACCAGAACGGGGAGCATTTGTAAGTCTCTGGTTCTTTAATCTGCAAGAAATGACCAAACAGGAAAATCTTGAGCGGGTTAAGAAAGGTTTTGGAAGGAGATATCCCGTAAGGTTGAAGGATGAGGATTATGAAAGAATTTATGCCCACCTGGAAAAAAACTGTCTTATAGAATCATCTCAACATTGCTTTAGAATAACTGAGAAAGGAAGAGAGAAATTAAAAATTCTTGTCCCGATTATTACTAATATTGGGGCTCAGCGTAGATTTATGGACTCAAAAAAATCAATTGGTTTGCTGAGGGGCTGTAGAGTAGTGGTTGTTGGTGATGAGGAAAAGGATAGAGAAGTAGTTAAGGTAAATATTATGAAAAAAATTGCCTTGAAAATACTTGCAAGTATTGGAAGTAATAAAAAAGTAGGCAAATAAAAGGAGATAGAGAAAATGAAAAATAAAATTGAAGAAAGATATCACCATTCAAATTTTGCTTTCGGAATAATATCTTTAATGCATGACAATCCACTTGTCCCGATTTTTAGAAATCCATATCGGCTTTTAGAAGCAGCTGGATTAAAATCAGGACAAAAAGTGTTGGAGGTGGGATGTGGCCCAGGATTTTTTACCATCCCTGCAGCAAAAATTGTGGGAGAAGAGGGTTCTATCTATGCGGTAGATGTACATCCACTGGCGATTAAAAAAGTTCAAGAAAAGGTAGAGAGAGAGGGAATTAAAAATGTGAATTCTATTCTTGTAAATGCATCTGATACCGGATTACCAGATCAAAGTATTGACCTTGCTTTTATTTTTGGTCTTCGTTATATCGCCGGTGGACTGGAAAATTTGATATCTGAAATGTATCGAATCCTAAAACCCGAAGGTGTGCTTTCATTTGAAAAGACCAGAGGATCAGAGAAAAAATTGATTAGTGAAGTAGAGAGGGAAGGGTTTATTTATTTCGAGAAAGAAGCTAGAATTTTCTTATTTAAAAAAAAATAATAGAAAAAAGTGTCAGGGGAACGGTTCTTTTGATAATAAAAAAATGTAAAACGAAAACAGAGAAAATGTGAAGTTGTAAAGCCCGATCCCGGGAATTTGTATTAGTGTATACTTTAGTGGGGTAATCAAATAAGAAAAGAGTAATTTTCACTTTTATTCTACTATTTTCTTTTTTCTCTAGTATCTTTCTCTTTCTTTGCTCGATACTCGATACTTTTTTAACAATTGACTTTTATTAATCTTTAATACATAATGTTTAGTAATTTTGAATAATGACAAATTATGACTGGTAAAAGAGATTTAGAGATATCCATACTATTTCGGATATAAACAAGTTCTATGAAATGCGGCCCAAAAATATGGAGGAAAAATAAGTGATATTAAATAATAAATTATTCAAGAAAGTTCCTCAGCATCAATATATTATATTGAAACAATTTATAGAGAATCATCCATACAAAAAACATGTCAAAAATGGTGTCGAATATGAATGTATCGCTACAGGAAATGGAAAACGCACAATAGTATTACTACATGGAGCTATGTTCAATCCGTATATGTGGTTTTACCTTATGACTAAATTAAAAAATGATTTTCGCATTATCGCTCCTAAATTACCAGCAATAGGAATAGGAGCAAATGATTCTGTTAACTATGTTAAAACCATACTAGATACAGAAAATGTGAATAAGGCTATTATTGTTGGTTATTCATATGGAGGTGGTATCGCTCAGTATTTTGCGGAAATATACCCTGAGTATATTGATATTCTTGTTCTTTCAAATACTGGTATATTAAGAAGAGAAGATTCAATTATTAGAACTCAGAAGATGATTAAAAAGCTTCGATTTCTACCATCCTTTTCAATAAATATTATAAAAAGTATAAGAACCGGCAGTGGGAAAGAATCAGAGTGGTTTAGTTTTAGAAAAGCTTTTTTTAATTTGATGTTTGAATCAATAACAAAAAAATTTTTTGTTGAACATTTTAATAAAAATTTAGAATTTTTAAAGGAAATTGAATACTTGCCTATTGGAAGAGTATCATGGAAAGGAAGAACAATTATTTTAGCTACAAAGACTGATAATGATACTTATAAATATTATCAAACTTTAAAAAGTATATACAAAAATAATGTAAACTATGTGTTTGAAGAACCAGGAGGACATCACATGCTTTTTCTTTATCCGGAGAAATATACTCAAGTAATGAAAGATTTGATAAGTTAAAATGAGCCATATTTCACATAACAGCGAATAGCCGGCTCCGCAATAGGGATAAGGAACAGATACCTATTTTCATTAACATCACTTCTACAAAGACATATAATGGATATATGACAAGAATAGCACGAGTCGTTGCAGTGG
>Ga0255375_10174_pt1 | contig 11608 bp, 9 predicted proteins | sample ANMaggSeSYBR01H3_FD_182090 | JGI IMG/M metagenome (GOLD analysis project Ga0255375, IMG submission 182090) | Sediment cell enrichment communities from methane seep in Santa Monica Basin, California, United Staets - ANME aggregate JGI... | ecosystem: Environmental > Aquatic > Marine > Cold seeps >... | reverse complement strand
AAAGAAGCCATGAGCGAAGAAACGGCCTACCTGATGCTAGAGCTGATGAAAGGAGTTGTTGAATCGGGCACCGGGATCAGGCTCAGGCTGACATATGGATATAACAACCCGGTTGCCGGAAAAACCGGAACCACACAAAACCAGTCGGATGGCTGGTTCATGGGAATTGTTCCGCAGTTAACCACCGGTATCTGGACGGGATGTGAAGACAGGAGTGCCCACTTCAGGACCATCACCCTGGGACAGGGAGCCAATATGGCACTCCCGATCTGGGCTTTGTACATGCAGAAAGTTTATGATGATCCCAGTCTGAATTACAGCAAAGGTGATTTCGAAAAACCATTGAAGGAGTTGTCTTTCGAGCTGGATTGTGATAAGTACGACTCAGACGAGAATCCTGTAGAAGAAGATATCGACATCATTGAATTTTGAACTAAACCAGGTACCGCTATTTATGAATATTAACTACCCTAAGAAAATTATCAGTCCTCTCAGAAAATATCTATCCAAGGCTATTATCTGGATCAGCTTGCTGATCATTATTACCATCAACATCTCCTACCAAAACTGGAACCAGGAGTATAAGATCATTGCCTGGGATGTGAATTCATATTATGCATACCTGCCAACGGTATTCATCTACCATGATCTTGACATGGATTTCAGGGATGAAGATATTGAAAAACACATAAAACATTATTGGCCATTGACCACCGAAATCGGGAAAAAGGCCATCATTACATCCATGGGTATGGCATATCTGTATGCTCCCTTTTTCCTGGCCGGACATGGGATTGTACATCTTACCGGCTATGCCGGTGATGAATTTTCGGCACCATACAAAATTGCCCTCATCATAAGCTCCCTTTTTTACCTGGCTTTCGGCCTGGTCTTTCTTCGGAAAGTGCTAAGGACTTATTATTCAGAATTGGTAACTTCCATAACACTGCTAATTATTTTGTTCGGCACAAACTTCCTGCATTATGTCACGGATGAACCCACCATGACACATGCATATAATTTCTCAATGATCTCTGTATTCCTTTTCCTGATCATTAGGTGGTTCAGGAAACCCGGAATTAAGAATGCTATACTCTGTGGTATTATGGTAGGGCTCATATCTCTGGTCAGGCCAAGCAATATCATTGTCGTCCTTCTGCTCATCTTCTGGGGTATCACCTCATTCAGGGATTTAGGTAACAGGATACGCTTCTACTTCAGAAATATACACCTGGTCATTATTATGATCACTGCTTTTATACTGGTTTGGATCCCACAATTCCTGTATTGGGATTATACGTCAGGTAGCATATTTTTTAATACATACGGCAGCGTCGGGGCCGGATTCTTTTTCGATAACCCGCAATTTTATCATACGCTTTTAAGCTACCGTAAAGGTTGGTTTGTCTATACACCCGTAATGCTGTTTGCAATCTTAGGATTATACATGCTTTACAAAGAAAACAGGAAACTTTTCCTGCCGGTTTTAATCTTTTTGCTTGTTAATATTTATGTGATTTCATCCTGGTGGTGCTGGTGGTTTGGTGGCGGATTCGGCTCGCGTTCCTTTATCGACTCATATGGCATTATGGCTTTACCATTGGCGGCTCTAATTGCCTGGACCTTGAGACAAAAAAATATACTTAAATATGCCATCCTGCTTTTGATCGCAGGAACTTTATACCTGAACATCTTTCAGGTTACCCAATATAAAAAGGGATTTCTGCACTATGTAATGATGTCCAAGGAATCATACTGGGCTGTATTTCTGGATATGTCACCCAGCCAGAAATACTGGAACAACCTGGTATATCCCGACTATGAAGCAGCAAAGGAAGGCCGGTATTATACTGAAAATGAAATGACCGAACTGGAGAAAAGGCAGTTGAAAGAGCAAAAAGAATAATATTAAAGAAGATAATGAAAATAAAGATTATTATTTATAATACAGGAATATGATTAATAATAAAACAATTGCTGTAGTGGTTCCCTGCTATAATGAGGAAGAACAGATTGGCAGGGTCATTGAAACTATGCCGGACTTTGTTGACAAGATCGTGGTAGTAAATGATCTTTCCAGGGATAAAACATCTGAAGTAGTAAGTGAATATCTTGAAAAATATCCTGATATTTTCATTCCTGCGAAGGATTATGATACAAAAGAAAGACTGAATAATATCTACCTTATGGCAGAGCAGGTTATTGACAGGAAAAACAAAGAAGAGATTAAATTTTTTACTCACCATGAAGTGCTCAACAAAAAGCCTGAGCATAATCGGGTGATCCTGATCAACCACCTGGAAAACGGGGGCGTGGGAGCAACCATTGCCACCGGATACAAATGGTGTAAGGATCATGATATAGATTGCACAGCAGTAATGGCAGGCGACGGACAAATGGACCCGGCAGAACTGGAATCAATCTGCATGCCGGTGGTAGAAGATGATATTGACTATGTAAAAGGAAACCGCCTGATACATCAAAGTTCCTGGTTTGTGATCCCGAAAACACGCTATTTCGGAAATTCCATTCTTTCTATCCTGACAAAGATCGCTTCAGGTTACTGGCATGTATCAGATACCCAGACGGGATATACAGCCATCTCGAAGAAAGCCATAAATGCGATAAAACTCTATGATATCTACAAAAGATACGGCATGCCCAATGATATGCTTGTTAAACTGAACATTGCTTTCTGTACCCTCAAAGAAATTGAGATCAAGCCAGTATATAATGTCGGGGAAAAATCGAAGATGAAGGTTACAAAAGTAGTCTTTCCCATTATGTGGTTGCTTTTTAAATCATTCTTCAGGCGCATGTGGATCAAGTACCTCTTTCGTGATTTTCATCCCTTGTTCCTCCTGTATCACATGGGGATATTCCTACTTCTGGCAGCCATACCTTTCCTGATTGATATTCTGCTGAATGCATTTCAGATAGGAGCTGCAACACCATTCCAAACGATGATCATTTTTATTTTCCTTATCATTTCAGGCTCACAGTCCCTGTTTTTTGCAATGTGGATGGATATCCAGGATAATGAACGCCTCTATAAATAAGTTATACAACTGCCTGACGCAGACTAAACTTATTCAGAACAAGAGATAAAAGGAATATAAATACCTCTCCCGTGATGAACCAAAGACGGGAGATGACAGCAATGGTAGTTGCTTCTTCCAGGGGCATGCCGGTGAGCACCATAAAACCGGTCATGATGCCTTCCCTGACACCAATCCCTCCCGGAGTGATCAGGGACAGAACCCCAAGCGATATGCTCAAAGGCCATGAGAAAATCACAGCTATTGAAAATTCAAAATGAAAGGCCATCACAAAAAGATAAAATGCCAGCATCCACAATCCCCAATAGGCCAGTACATACAATATCAATGGTATTACTTCCTTGATAGTCACCAGCGGTACTTCCAGTTTCTTTCTAATAAGCTTGGAAAGCAGACGAATCACAAATTGATGAAATCCTTTTGAATACAGGAAAAATGTAAAAAAGATTGTCAGAAACACCACCAGTATTACAAAGCCGCTAAATGGATAAAAATAGAGAAGTGGTCCGATACCGATCAGAAGGCCCAGCCACACATAGATCAGTTGTTCTTTCAGAGAGATATAGCTGGCACTCCGTATGGAATGATCCTCCAGGGAAATAAAAGAAGCCCTGCCAAGGATTGTCCAGACTTTGCCGGGAATATATTTTGCAAAGACAGATAAACCATGTGATACAAGGGCCAGTCTCTTCGAAACATGAATATCATGGATCTTCAGCGCCTTCCACCAGCTTAAGGTACTCATCATAAAACCTCCCCAAAGTAAAATTGTACCGGGGATAATGTATGCGGGATCCAGGTCCAGCCCCTTCACCCTGAGGTAATCAAACTTATACAGATAAACAACCAGAAAGGCCAGCGAAAGATAGATCAGTATCCTGAAAAGTATTTTCATCAATCTGTTTTGTAAAAGAACAGTAAAGATAATGTGTTTTCTTATTAGGATTTATGATCAGTGAATATCCTCAAGGGGATAAGTTCCTGAACGAACCTTTTCCGAATATTCATATATTTGCACCACTTTTCGGATATTATTTTAAATGACATTTTTTAATGGTTAATACAGAATTAAAGGTTTCCATCATCATCCCTGCCTACAATGAAGAATCAGGGATTAAAGACACCCTTGAAAAGCTTGTTAAGGGTGGTTATCATGAAAAACATGAGATCATTGTGGTAGATGATGGATCATCAGACCGGACCAGGGAAGTCTGTGAGGGATTTCCTGTCAGAGTGATCAGCCATACCGTAAATAAAGGTTATGGAGCTGCACTAAAGACAGGGATACGAAAATCGACAACTGATAAGGTTGTGTTCATGGACAGCGACGGGCAGCATGATCCGAAATATCTGGATGAGCTTGTAAAAATGCTCGAAACACATGAAATGGTGATCGGCTGCCGTACCCAGGATTCTTTCCAGGTGAAGAACAGGAAAGCAGGCAAGAAGGTGATCAAGTGGGTTGGAGAATTCCTGGTAGAGCAAAAACTGCCGGATTACAATTCTGGTTTCAGAGGATTTGACAAGAACCTGATAAAAGAAATGCTGCACTTTATGCCAAATGGATTTTCTTTTTCAACTACCTCCACACTTGCCTTTATGAAAGAAGGATATAATATTTGCACATTCCCGATTGTTGTGGAAGAAAGGGTAGGAAGAAAAAGCAGCGTAAAATTTTTCAAGGACGGGCCAAAAACCATGATGCTATTATTGAGGATCATTATGTTATTTAATCCTTTGAAGATCTTCCTGCCTGCCAGTCTTATTGCAGGTATCACAGGCATTGCTTTTGGCTTGTATGGTTATATCATTGCTGACAGGTTCTCAAATGGAGCCATTATATTGATCACCCTGGGAATGATATTATTTTTTATCGGATTGATTGCAGATCAAATCTCACTGCTCAACCGCAAACACTAAACGATGAGAGATTATCAGCTTGATTTCAGGAACAAATGGAAGGACCGGGATGTGGAGGCCCATTGGGATAAAGTGTCTTCCATCTACGTAGAAGAAAATGACAAGCTGAAAGAAACCCACGACCAGCGATTTAATGAAAGCGTTACTTTCCTTGACCTGAAACCCGGTCAAAAAGTCATTAACATCAGCAGCCGCGATTGTGAAGCAAGTGATTATATCACAAAAAAAGAAGGAACTACTGAGGTCATCAATACGGAAATCTCTTCAGGTTTGATGAATGAAGCACATAAGATCAGGCCTTATGTAAAACAGGTAAAAATTGATACCTATTCGAAACTGCCGTTCGAAGATGAGTCGTTCGACAGGGTGCTGACCCTGGAAACACTGGAGCATGTAGAGCAGCCACTTCAATTTTTACTTGAACTGCATCGCATTGCCAAACCCGGATCAGTAATGGTATTGAGCTGTCCACCTGCCACAAGTGAAATTCCCTACAGGGTATTTACATTTTTATTTGGCGGACATGGTGAGGGGCCGCATAAGTTCCCTTCATCAAGAACCGTAAAGAAATGGCTGGCACAGACCGGCTGGAAACTACGCTCGCATAAGGGAACCTTGCTGGTCCCTGTCGGGCCGGGATTTTTACGGAATACCGGTGAAAAGATCATGTCCGCATGCCAGGGAACATTTATTTCGGAACTGGGCATCCGTCAATTTTTTGTGTGTGAGAAAATTTGAGAAAATACATGACGTGATTAGCAGCGGATTATGTAACCGTTGCGGAACCTGTGTTGGCCTTTCGGATGGGAAGATCAGGTTTACAGACAGGACGGGCAAATACCTTCCGCATATAGAAAATGATCCCGAAGGGAAATTAAATAAAGAGCTTCTTCAATATTGCAGCGGCAAAGGCTTTGACTTTCCGGGACAAAGCAAAAAAATTTTCGGAGAAGATGCACATTATAATGTTTTCACCGGCGCTTACAAAAATATTTACATCGGGCATAGCAATGATGAATCGATCAGGAGACTCGGTGCCAGCGGAGGGATCATTTCGGCTATCCTTATATGGTTACTTGAAAAAGGCCGCATTGATGGAGCTGTAGTGCTCGGCATGTCGGAAGAGGAACCCTGGTTAACAAAACCCTTCATCGCAACCAGCACAGAAGAGATTTTCTCTGCAGCCCAGAGCAAGTATATCATCTCTTCTGTGAATGAGATCCTTCCTGACATTGAACGCTTTGAGGGCAAGCTTGCCTATGTCGGTCTTCCCGGACAGGTGCAGTCGATCAGGCTACTTCAGGAAGCAGGACACCCGACCGTGAAGAACATTGAATACATATTCGGCCCTTTTTACGGCAATACCCTTCATTTTTCTTCTGTTAAAAGTTTTCTAAGGTCGTATGGAGAGAGAAACTACAGGAAAATCAGGAAACTCTATTTCCGTCACGGGGAATGGCCGGGAAATATGCGTATTGAATTGGAAAGTGGCAGAACGATTGAATTGCCGAAATTCCATGCCAACTATCTCATCCCCTTTCACATCATGAAAAACAGCCTTCTGTGCACTGACCTGAGCAATGAGTTCACCGATATTTCCGGTGGGGATGCATGGGCACCGGCATATGAGGAAAGAGGCAAGGGATTTTCGATTGTATTGTCCCGTTCAGACAAAGGACAAGCCATCCTGGATGAAATGCGAGGGGAAGGATACCTGGTACTGAATCCCATTGAAGAGGGTGAAGCTATTTCTATGCATTCGCATGGCTATGACCTGAAGAAAAGGGGAACCTTCATCCGCATGAAATATCGTAGGTGGCTTGGTAAAAGAAATCCGGATTACGGTTACATAATGAAAGGTTTTACATTGAAGAGGTACTTGATGGAACTTGTCATTGACAGTCTTTTCATTATCTTGGGGACTGGTTTTTCAAGGTTCATCATTGAGAGGATTCCCCCAAAGACCGTAGGAAAAGTTTTCGAAAAGTCGAGAAATGTGTGGAAACGCTCCACCAAAAAGATAAAGAAATCACAACTGAATGCCAGTAATGGATAAAGAAGGACATATGCCTCCAGCACAAAAAAAAGTAAAAAGGATCAGTCCGTTTCTTTTTATCAGGTTGCTGGGAATTGCTTTGTTTATTTATATCCTGAGCACTGTTGACCTGGCTGCCCTTTGGGAGAACATTAAAAAAGTCAATTCGACATTTCTGCTTTATGGTATTCTCTTCCAGTTATTGTTATTATTTCTTAAGGCCTTTCGCTGGCATATCCTGAATAATGGCAGCACCAGAATCCATGAGATTGTCCGTAGCTTCGGGGAGTTTTTTGAAAGCTATGCCATTGGGGTGATCACACCGGGCAGGATTGGTGAACTTGTAAAGGCAGGGCATGCCAGAGAGAAAAACCGTATCATGGAAACCGGCATCAGGGTTGTGATTGAAAGGGGTTTCGATCTTGGGATCTTCGTAATCATTGCGGGTTTAGCGTTTATTTTTGCTTTTCCGAAAGATGGGGCTATACCTGCCGGTTTTCTTATTCTCCTTGGCGGCACTTTTATTTTTTGCCTCGCTGTCATTTTTATGCGGTCTGCCTCTGCCACCCGTCTTGCTGAAAAACTCCTGAACAAGCTCCCCTTCCTTAAATTGAATCTCAGCTTATCCTTCAGAAAGAGAAGCAGCGGCATTCAATTGTCTGTCATCCTGCTGTCAATTGCCAGCAACCTGAGCTATTTTATTTCCTGCTATTTTATAGCCGTTGGCCTGTCATATAATTACCCAATCCTGTTTATCTCAGGAGTGGTGGCCATTGCCGGCCTACTGAATATGCTGCCGATAACCATCATGGGCCTGGGAACCAGGGAAGGGACCTTCCTGCTACTGTTCAAACCTCTTGCTGAGCCGCTGATCCTTGCCTTTTCCGGTTTGGTTTTCCTGGTTGCCCAGATTGGCGGCGGGCTGGTCTCACTCATCCTCGGACAACTTTTCCTGATTGCTGCAAAGAAGAACAATGAAAAGAAATAAGTTCGTCCTTTCCGGTATTTCTTCATGGAAATCTTGTATTTTTGCTGCTTTTAAATTTCAGCCAAGGCATGGATCAAACAATCATTGTGGCAGGTGCGAACGGATACCTGGGAACGTATATCTGCAAACAGTTAATATCAGAGGGATATAAAGTAATTGCCCTGAAATATGAACACTATGCTTCCACCATCATTGATCATGAAAATATCGATTATCTGTATTGTGATATCCGGACTGAAATTTTACCGCAAATTAGAGATGTTGTCAACGGCAGGAAAATTCAAGCTGTAATTAATTCCGCGGCTTTACTGGGCAGTTCCGATTATAATAAAAATTTCGAGGTCAACGCCCAAGGTGTATCCAACATGATCGAATTCTGCAAAGCCACTGGCATAAAACGATTTATCCAGATCAGCAGTGTGGTGATCATGAAAAAGTTCAAGGGCCCATATGGGGAAACAAAATTAAAAGGCCAGGAATTTCTAATTGATTCGGACCTTGATTTTACCATCTTCATTCCTGCTATGATCCTCGGCCCGGAAGGCCTTGGGATCAACCGTATTTTGAAAAATGTATTCAGGATCCCGGGTTTTGTTCCCCTGGTGGGTAATGGCCGTCAGACCCAGCATCCCATCTTCGTGAAAGATTTTGCAAAATACATTGTTAAATGCATCAATGAAAAGCAGGCATTTGGTAAGACCTATCAGATTGCAGGTGATGAAGTCATCCCGTTCCGGGAGCTTATTTCCCTAATGTTGAAAATCCGCGGCAAAAACAAAATTTTTATCCCGGTGCCACCAGCCTTTGTAAAAATTCTTGGCAAGGGATTTCAAAAATTCCAGAAAGTACCCTTGTTCACTGCGGAGCACGTTAAAGGAGTCTTGCAGGATTCAGAGCTCGATACCGGGCTGATAAGGAAAGACCTGGGATTTGAACCCACACCATTAAAGGAAGCGATGGAATACAGCCTTTCGGTGATCGGGAGTAACTGGGACTATTACCTCAAGCCCAGGGAAGAAAAAACCATCAGTATTTAGGATCAAAGAATTCTATTTTCAGATCATCGATCCAGATATTCTCTTCCCCTTTGTACCATACATACACTTCGAGCTTATCAGAACGTGACAGCAATTCCGGGATCATATAATCCGCGGTGATCAGGTTCCATTGGTTGAGCTTTAGGTTTACGGAATCACCATTCATACTGAAGTCCTTGTACTTGTAATTCTTTCCCTTATGCTTGAATGCAACAATCAGGATGGCCTCATTATCAATGGGATCAGCCGTAGGATACACCCAAACACTGGCCCTGACCCAGCCATAATCACTTTCAGATATCTCGCGATATTCCTTTCTCAATGTAGGGGAATACTCTTGTGTACCATCCATCCTGAATGACATGGAGCCGGTATATGCATATGTCGTGTCATAATGCTGTTCGTCCCCGGCAACAGGTTTTTCAAAATCAAAATGCTTGACCACACTTCTGTTGAAATCCTCCTCATTGGTCAATGTTTCTAAAACGGATGAAGGGCGTTCAACCAGCAAATATTTCTTGTCTTCCTCCGTCACCGATGTTTTTAAAAACACCCTGAAATAGTACTCCCTGGTCATCCTGTATCCATCAATAATTTCTACTTTTAACTGCCATGCCTGCATGATGTTAATTACAGTAAGAACGAAAATAAGTGTGTAAACCGGGAGGCGCACCCAGCGTTTTGAATTTTGTAAAGCATCTATAAAAAAGGCCAGCGGTATTACCAGCACAGCATATAGTTCAATAAAGGCACGCCATCCATAGGCCACGAGGCTGCTAAAACATGCAATCAGGTAAATATGGAACAAACTAACCAGCAAGAGGGGGATAAAGATCTCTTTCTTTTTTCTGAACAGAAAGTAAAACCCAATTATAGAGAAGATCATCACCGGAGCATAGATAAAAAAGCCTTTCCTGAAGCTGAATAGCACCCATAAAAAACGCGGGTTGTAAAAGTCGATACTTGATCCGGGATCATCGTATGCCCAGTACAGCCAGCCTCCGGATGCCAACTTCCAGTAAAATAACTGTGGCAGAACAGCAATAAATCCTGCAAGAACAAGCAGCAGAACATGAATTCTATATTGAAAAATCAATTTCAGCTTTTTGATAAAGCTATCCCAATTGTAAATACCCCATAATACAGGAACGATCACCATTAATACCTCAGAGATACGCGATATCACTGCCAGCCCAAGAATTAGCCCCAGCAAAATTGCATGTTTTTTCTTGTGATCTTCATGCCAGCGAATGGTAAGCCAGATGATGAGAATATTCAGGGTGAAGGCATAAACATGCGGGATATCATTGCCATAGGTAATAAAGAAGAAAAAGTTTGACGAGATACATAAAACTACAAGTGTGATAGCAGTAACACCGTCGCTCAGGTATTTCAACAATATTTTTCGCAAAAATATTAATCCAATGATGGCATATAAAAAGCCCGCAAGGATGATGGCATTCTGATAGGGGTCGGAGAACCCGTCAGCAGGATCGTAAGTTAAGAGCGCATACCCATGGCCAAGCATAAAAAACGGCGACATCATGATGGCCATACCCGGTGAAAAGCGGATAATATTGCGCCCTTCAGAAGTGGGTGAAAACTGGTAAAGTGTGGCTGTATTATTATAGGTGGAATTAATATTCTCAACCCAACTTAAATCTTTAATAGTAGGGTCGTCATAGATAAAAGTAGCCGGCAGGTATAGGTAGGCTCCGAACACATCAAACGACAGGATATTGATCTGCGGATTCCTAAACTTGATACTTGAGATGACAATGATCAGCAACAGCAGTGTGACCAGAGAAATAGGGAAACTCTTTTTGTTTACATTCATGGTTTAAAGAGGTTCAGGTTATATGAATAATGAGCTGCCTGGCTTGATGTTTATTTTACAGACTTACTTTTTTATCATTCATGAGTAAATATCTGGCAATCAGAATGAATGCCATGACAGGTATAAGCCAAATGAGTCTCCCCTCAAACCTTCCGGTCACAATTGAAACAATTGAAATTAAACCTGCATTAGCCAGGATCAGCATAACATAAAATGAAAAAAAGGTAAGAAAATCAATTGAAATAAATTTTCTTAAATTTTTCAGAGAGAAGAAAAGTAATATGACCACCAGAGAGATTGTGAGCAGGATTCGCTGAAAAATATTCCTCGTGATATACATAATTCGGTAGTTTTGCTGCCTGGCTTCAAGATACTTCTTGTAATCATCTTCGAAATTAATTTTAATCGGATAATTGATGTGGGAAGTTTTCCCGAAAGGAGGATTAGAACTGATGTGAAATGTTGTTAATTGATTTCCGAATTGTTTAATTGCATCCCGCAGAAACCTTGCACGGTATTTAGGTATACTCATGATATCTGTAACAAGCTCTCCATAAATGCTGTCTCTTTTAAGCCAACACTCAGCAAACCCTTTGGTATCCTGGCACTCCTGTTGGTATAAAAAGCTGGTATCATTCCACAGAAAGGAATCATAGCGATAATATTTGGGAATTACATTCTTAAATTCGCACAGAAAGAAACTGGTATCTGTCTCACACTTTTCAGTGACAT
>Ga0255375_10173_pt1 | contig 11610 bp, 10 predicted proteins | sample ANMaggSeSYBR01H3_FD_182090 | JGI IMG/M metagenome (GOLD analysis project Ga0255375, IMG submission 182090) | Sediment cell enrichment communities from methane seep in Santa Monica Basin, California, United Staets - ANME aggregate JGI... | ecosystem: Environmental > Aquatic > Marine > Cold seeps >... | reverse complement strand
ATCTGCATGTGTCTCTTGTCATACCCATTATACACTTGAGGAAGCTCTGCAGAGAAATTGGAAATGCAGTTGTGGAAAACGGATAAAGAAGGGATTAAAGGATAAAATTACTGAGCAGGCCACTTTTGCCAAACCACAACATCCTGATCATAGACCTCCATATGTTCATCTTATTCCCTTGTCTGAAATTATTACAAAGGCTGTAGGTCAACGCAACCCATTTACAGAGACGACATCAAACAGATGGGGTGAACTGGTATCTGAATTTGGAAGTGAGATAAATATACTACTTGATGTAGATGTCAGTGACATAGCGAAGGTTACCGTTCCTGCGGTTACTGAGGCAATACAGGCTTTTCGTGAGGGTAAGGCTGTTGTTAACCCTGGTGGGGGAGGAAAATACGGGACCATAGAGTTTCCTTTTGAGGGAGATATGCTTACTGTATCTCTAGCTCATGAAGAGGAATAAATGGATATTCTTAGATGTCTGGAAGAATGTGATCTTTGAGATGATGGGTAACTATGGGCAACTTCTTTCTATGAAGCTGATAAAAATCTCGTGTTGATGGTACGAATATCCATGTTTTTTGAAAAAATTATATCAAACAATGTTTAAGTATACGAAAAAATATCGGGTTTTGGTAAACATGGAAGATATCGCTATATTGGAATATAAAAAGATAGATCTTTCGGATTCGATGCTTGTAATTGCATTTCCGACGGTGGGATTGATCAGCTCCATAGCGGGGCGTTTTATCATCGACTCGTTAAAACTTAAAGAGATCGGGTCGATTGTCTCAAAACATTTCATGCCAGCCACGGTGATACATAATTCGAACCCTTCTCCTCCTGTAAGAATATATGCTGGGAAGAAGGTGTGTGGACCTGATAACTCTTGCGAACAACTTGCTGTGATAATTTCTGAGTTCATGCCCCCATTGGATATTATAAAACCGTTAGTTGATAAAATCTTTGATTGGTCAGAGGAAAAAAATTGCAAAGTGATTATGACATTAGAAGGAACACATGCAATGGATGAAAAAAATAAAAAGAATTTACAAGTGTATGGTGTGGGTAGCACTCCTTTAATGAAGCATGTCCTTAAAAAGTACAATATTAAACAAACACAGGAAGGAATGATTGCCGGTGTCACTGGCGTCCTTCTTTATAGCGGTGCTCTCATCAATCGGGATGTTATCTGTCTATTGTCAGAGGCGCATGCGTCGTATCCAGATTCAAGAGCTGCAGGAAATCTATTAGAAAAATTAGATATAATCCTTCCGGGGATAAAAATCGATCCTGCGCCCCTTTATGAGGCGGCAGAGGGGATAGAGAAAGACATAAGACAATTCATGAAACAATCAAAACCAACGGCTCCGGCAATATCTCCAATTCCATCTTCGATGTATGGCTAGAAAATAGCACTGTTGTAATTTGTAGAAACGATCCCTACGGTCATGCAGGTAATATTGTAATCGATTTTGTTGTAATTCTCTGAAAAATATCTCTTCTTTTTTTCAGGGAAAATTGTATTCCTAAAGTTTATATTGTTTAAAAATATAGGGAGTGAATGAAAGTGGGGTAATATATGACCGTAGGTTTTGTACTAATAAAAGTTGAACCTGGACACGAATTTTGGATATACAGAAAACTTTCTGATGTAACAGCTGTAAAAGAGGTATATCCTCTCTTCGGAGAATATGATTTTATTGTTAAAATAGTTGCAGATAATTTTGAAATTATTGGGGATATATTGTCAAATAAGATTAGAACGATAGCTGGTGTAAAGGATACTGAAACGCTAGCAGAAATGAATACATTCAACGTGTGAATAAAACCGTTCTATGATCTGCACAAAGCATTTTCATTTAATTTTTCCATTCTCTGGTTATTAACTATACGTTGAAACATCTTATGTGGCCGTATTATTGATATTCGCCGTCAAAATCCGGGGAAAGGTATTTTCTATTCTGTCTGCTCCCTACATTAAACGGGGAATATAGGGTGATTAGATTGTTTCTATGGAGAAGTAAACTTTACTGTCTTTTAAAGCTGAATGTACTTTATCTGCGAACCATATAAGCTCTTCTATACTTACAGATTCTTCATTCCATTCATATACAAAGTCATAGTTTCCTTTGGTTGCCTTGAAACCCATATTTAGCAATATACTTTTTATTTCTGATGGGGAGCTTCCTTCACTATTTACCAAAATCTGTAGATAAGTCTTCATATGTGTCACTCATGAAGTTAATTGAAATGAATGTATTAAATTGTTGCTATGTTATCAAATAAAGGGATATTTTTGTCATTTCACTCTTGTTTTTTGGGGAGAATATGGATTTTGTAAAGGTTTTATAAATCAATGTCTGTTACAGAATTTAGATCGGGGAAATTATGAGAATGGACTATGAAGCGATATTTATTAAAAAAGGAGGGGAGAATGATGTATGAGTCATTTATCGACAAGAGATGTAACGAGAGGGTGTGAACGAAAATGAAAGTATTATGTTGTTATTGTAGAAAAGAATTTGATTGGAATAGTGAGGATATATTTGTACAACCTTCTGGCGCCGGTATCGTATTTCGATGCAGGGATTGCTTGAAAGACACCAGAGCGTATAAAAAAGATAAGATCGCACTGCAAAAATGAGCAACTCGACTGTTAGCAAACTTTTCCATAAGATTTTTTTAGAAAAAATTGCAGATATACCTAGTATGCATATCCGCTAAAACGCAATGATTCTTTTCAGTACTCAAGATCTTCATCACTGCCAAATAAGGCTCAGCAAGGGTTCGATCATCACAAGAGGTATAAACTGTTTAATCGCATATAATAGTTCTGTTCATCCCATAATGTCCCAGATAGCGTTTTTCCAGATATTTCTTAGAGTGTTTATATCTAAATTTATCAATGTATTTTCCCCTTCATTGATGATCAATCTCTTTCCTTTGGTTTCCCCTATTTTGATAAACGACACATCTTCTTTTTTTAGTGTTTCTTCAAAGTTTTTTTCGCTTTGTTTTTTAACTTCTAAAACCCATCTGGTATTTGATTCTGAAAAAAGCTTGAAATCAGGTCGTAAATTTCCGTTTACATTTGATAAATCTACAACGGTGCCAATGTCTCCACCTATTATCATTTCTGATAAACATACGCCAATACCGCCTTCACTAACATCGTGACAAGAGGCAATATATCCTTTACCGATAGCAGAGAGTATGCCTTTCATGCATTTGCTAAGAATTCCCGTATCTGTTTTTGGGACATCTCCGCCTTCGATTCCCATGATCTTATAGTATTCAGATCCTCCCATCTCTTCCTCAGTTTGTTTTCCTACTAGGTAGATTGGATTTCCCTCTTTTTTGAGATCAGAGGTTATACATTTTCTAATATCTGGGGCAATACCAACCCCAAATAATTCAGGAGTTGGTGGAACAGCTGTTTTTGCCGACTCGTTATAAAAGCTTACATTTCCAGACACAAATGGCAACTGAAGTTCCCTAGCCATATTTCCAAGTCCTCTGCATGCTTCATAAAATTCCCCCATACGTTCTGGTTTCTCGGGGTTTCCAAAATTAAGGCAATCTAATAGTGAATCGGGTTTAGAACCAACCGCCACGAGATTACGGCATACTTCATCAACAGCTGAACATGCTCCCCAGTATGGGTCACGTTCCATAAAACGAGGGTTTATATCAGCGGTTACTGCAAGTCCTCTAAATGAATTCTCCAGGGGTTTTAATACAGTTGCATCACCATGTGATTCGGCATTAATTTTACCTTGAAGTGGTTTAATCACTGTATTACCACGTACTTCGTGATCATACTGTCGGATTACCCATTCTTTGGAACAAATGTTATGGGATGCAAGGAGTTTCTTCAAACTGTCATTTAAATTAGGTATTGTAAAACTCTTCTCAGTTTTCTTATGCTTTTCTGTATCTATTGGAGCAAATGGCCTGGTACAACTGTCATAAACTGGGCCACCAGTTAGGAAGTCTAAATCCATCTCGAGGATTTTTTCACCTTTATAGAAAACACGCGTTATTTTTTCCTTTATTACTTTTCCAACAGGAACTGCAGTAACATCCCATTGTTTGCATATATGAAGCACCTTATCCACATTTTCAGGTTTTACAAGAAACATCATGCGCTCCTGACTTTCTGACACCCATATCTCCCAGGGGTGCAATCCCTCCTCCTTCAGAGGAATGTCATCAAGATGGATTTCAGCACCAAATCCTGCAGCATAAGCGAGTTCTCCACAGACACAAGAAAGACCTCCTCCGCCAAAATCCTTTAACCCCTCCAGCAATCCCTTTCTATTACACTCAAGTGTTGTATGAATAACGGGTTCTTTAGTAATGGGATCTCCAACCTGCACAGCAGATCTGCTTCTCTCCTCGCTTTCGTCTGTGAGTTCTGCTGATGCAAATGTTACGCCATGTATTCCATCCCTTCCAGTCTTTCCACCTACGTAGACATATACATTTCCAGGAGCTTTTGCTCTGCTATGGATCATCTCCTCTTTTTTCATGATTCCAATGCAGCCTACGTTGACAAGGCAATTGCCAGTATAGCCCTCATGGAAATACACTTGACCAGACAATGTGGGAATACCGATACGGTTTCCATAATTTCGTATCCCATCAACAACGCCTTTAAACAGATATACAGGGTGCTTCACTCCTTTTGGAAGTTTGTCAAATGTAGTATCCAATGGACCAAAAAATAAAGGATCAATGTATGCGATTGGCTGAGCTCCCATGCAGACGATATCTCGAACTATACCTCCAACACCAGTTGCAGCACCTCCATATGGTTCAATTGCAGATGGGTGGTTATGGGATTCTAAAGCAGCGCAATAGTAATGATCGTCGTCAAATTCTATGACTCCTGCATCTTCACGGGTAATTATTTTATCCTCTTCGATACCATATATATGCTGTTTTAGTGGGATTTTGGAGGATTTATAACAACAATGCTCGGACCATGCCTGCCCAAGCGCTTCTAATTCAATATCTGTTGGATTTCTATTTTTATTTTGAAAATACTCTTTAATCCTTTTCATCTCCTCTCCAGAAATGGCGAGCCCCATCCTGTCACTTATCTCTTTTAGATTTTTATCAGATGCAGAGAAAAGATCTATTTCATAAAAATCAAAAGAAACCTTCTTTTTTTTAAATAAACTGTCTAAATCCATCATACTCCCCCTGTGATATTATTTTTCTTCGATTTCTATTTCATATGTGTGAATAACTGGGTTTGTTAGTAATCGTTGGCACATTTGCTCAACATCTTTTTTCACATCACTTTTGTTTTTTCTGTCTATCAAAAGATCGAAAGTTCTGATTGTCTTAGCATCCTTTACAGTTTCAAAACCAAGTAGATGCAGTGCCTTAAGAGTATTAACTCCTTCTGGATCTGAAATGCCTTTTTTTAGTCTTACGGTTACTTTAGCTTCAAACATTGTAATCCGTGTGGAAAATCAGATAATCCGTTGATTAAGTTATCGCTTTTCAAAATCTTTCCAAAATCTCTCTAATTTCCTTCTGAAAATCTTCGACACTTCCCTCATTTAAAACCACGATATCAGCAGATGCGATGACCCTACCTAGTCCCCAATCTAGTTCCCTTTTATCACGTTCCCTTATCTTTTGCAGATCTTTACTGTCATCCTCTCTATTTCGAGTTAAAGCCCTTTTTTGCCGAGTTTTATCAGAAACTTCAACAGCAACAACAACGAAATTACCTTCTAAATATCTTTTAAAAAGATCTATTTCCTCAACATTGCGAACCCCATCGATAACGATAAAATTCATATTTTCTACAGATTTTATTTTTTCAAGGGTTCTTCTTGCCCAAATGTCTTTTCCATGTTCTTCACGCATTTGACTAGCAATAGTTCCTACGTTTTTATCATTCAGTTCTAGTTTCCGGTTTTTGACCTCTTCCCAGATCATATCTCCCATTCTGATTACCGGAATGTTCATTTCTTTTGCAATTTTTACTGCTTCTGATTTTCCTGAAAAAGGCATACCTGCAAATGCTAGCACCCGCATCTTTGTACAACATCCTGAAATATAAATAAATGCAGGGGGAGCGATTCGAACGCTCGAAGACCTACGTCACAGGGTCTCTTAGTGTTAAGACATGGAAAACGCCCAAATCTGGGCCGTTCTTTGGTTTTTACTTGGTGATTTTTTATTTTATATAATTTTATTAGTAGTACTATTTTATATTCATTTTATCTATGCCTTAATCACACCTAAGCCCTGCCCCTTTGACCGCTCGGGTACCCCTGCAATTTGGAAACCACTAATATACCCACCACTCAAAAATCTTTTGTGTAAATTTTTTAGATTTTTCCCTAATGTCTACCTGTTTTTTACTGAAATCAGTTTCTGTTCACCATATTTTGCATAGCATTTGGAACAGAACTCTCGCGCGATAAGGGAATGAAGATGTTCCTTCACCCCTTCTTCGAGGTGATATACATCACCGGCGATGATCTCACTTCTGCAGTTAGTACAAACTCTTGGAAATTTTGCAACTTTTTTTATCAGATGTGTTTCAATTTCCGCCATTTAATCTCCCCATATCTCTATTTACTGTGCGTTTATAATGTTTTTCTTAAACATGCCATCAAAACATTTTGATCGCAGTTCTCTTCATTGCATCCTGAATCAACAAACTTTATAAGTTAAGTATCATTACGAGAAATTCTGTAATTGTAGATTTGTTATAGCGGGGTGGGGTAGCCAGGAGATCCCGACGGGCCCATAACCCGTAGATCAGTGGTTCAAATCCACTCCCCGCTACTCTTTTCTCATTTTAGCACCAGATTTATAAACCAGAATTTTTCTCCATAATCTTGTGAAAAGTGGTTATAAAGAGAGATTTTGGGAAATTGATTTCATACGCGGAATAGCAATCAGTATGGTGATTTTTTTCCATATTCTTATCGATCTCAACTTTTTTAATATCTATAAAATTAATGTCTTTTCAGGTGTTACGTTACCCATTGCATACACTGTCGCCACGACATTCTTATTGCTTGTCGGTATGTCGTTGACACTGAAATTTTCAAAAATTAAGTATACTCCATCAAAAAAAGGGGAGCGGTTGAAAATTATTCTCCGCGGATTGGAAATTTTTGGGATCGGGCTTTCGATCACTCTCGTTACATGGCTTTATTTAGGCGAAGGTTTCATTATCTTTGGGGTGCTTCATTGTATTGGTATATCGATCATTTTTTCCATTCCTTTTCTAACATTTCGTGTACAAAATCTCATTTTAGGATTGGTGTTTATTTTTCTTGGACTCATTCTCAAAACGTTCACAGTTGATTTTTACTGGTTGGCATGGTTAGGATTCAAACCAGCCACCTTTTACACCGTTGATTATTATCCTCTGTTACCTTGGTTTGGTGTCGTATTAATTGGCATATTCTTAGGAAACAGTTTGTATCCAGAAGGTAAAAGAAGGTATGCTGTAAAAGACCGTTCAACGGTAAAAATCGTAAGTTTTTCCTGTTTCCTAGGAAGACATACCTTGATTATTTATCTCATTCATCAACCAATAATAGTAGGACTTATCTACATCCTATTCCTATAAATGGTCAATAGTTCAATCCTAGTTTGGGAACTTCAACACCGCTTCCTTCCGCAATCCTCCCAACAACTTTGATCTCAACAGAAGCATATTTGTTGAGAATCTTTAAGGTATTATCAACGTCTTTCTCCGACACAACCACAGCAAATCCCATTCCCATGTTAAATGTTTGATACATTTCTTTGTCGTCTATGTTGCCCTGTTTTTGAAGGAAAGTAAAGATAGGCTGCGGTTCAAAAGGATCTTCGATAACAAACTTTATGTTTTTGTTTAATCTTGGAAGATTTCGCAATCCTCCGCCGGTTATATGTGCCAAACCATGAACTTCTACTTCTTTCAGCAGTTTCACTATTTCCTTTACATATATCCTCGTTGGTGTAAGTAAAACTTCACCAATTGTTTTATCTGGATAAAATCCATCAGGAAATTTATCTTTATAGGATAGGTTAGAAAATTCTATAACTTTTCTTGCAAGTGTATATCCATTAGAGTGGATGCCGCTACTCTCTAGTCCGATAATAATGTCGTCAGGAGCTATCTTTTCACCAGTAACAATATCACTCTTTTTTACATAAGCAAGACAGGTTCCTGCAAGATCAAAACCGTTAATAATTTCAGGAAGTGATGCCGTTTCTCCACCAATAATTGAAATGTTGGATATTTCTGCACCTTTTGCAAGCCCTTTTCCAATTTCTTTTGTTATCTCTGGCTTTGGATCATCTATTGCCAAGTAATCAACAAATGCAAGAGGCTCTGCTCCTACACATATAGCATCATTTACGTTCATTGCAATACAATCAATACCGACTGTGTCCCATTTTTTAAGTTCAGATGCAATTTCTACTTTACTTCCGACACCATCAGTACACAACACAAGTGCATATTCACCAAATTCTATCATTCCTGCATAATGCCCACCAAGGGGTTTACCAACTCCCTTTCTCTGTGATTTGATACTTGAAAGAATCCCTTTTATTGCCAGTTCTTCCTTCTCAATGTCAACTCCACTTTCTGCATATGTCATCTTCTTCAAAGTATCGCCCCGTTTTCTACTTGCGAAATCATGAGTGTTGTGATAAACTTTTTGAATGGAACTGCCCTTGCAGACTATTGTGAAAAAACTTTCAGATTTGGGAGAGCGAAAAGCCATACGTCTTATTTCAAATATTTTATCTAAAGGGGATGAGGCAGTTGGAATTGGCGATGACTGCGCTGCTTTAGATTTTGGGGAAGAATATTTACTCATCTCTACAGATATGATTTCCAAAAAAACTCATGTTCCTGAAGTAATGACGCCATGGCAGATTGGATGGTTTGTTGTTGCGATCAATCTCAGCGACATAGCTGCCAAAGGGGGAAAACCCCTAGGGTTGGTTTTATCATTGGGTTTACCTGGAGATACTTCTGACTCATTTCTTGAGGAGTTGACAAGAGGTGCAAACATGTGTGCAACTACACATGACACGTCGATAATTGGGGGAGATACTAAAGAAAATCCAAGTGTAACTATCTGTGGAACTGTGTTTGGCACTGTTAAAAAAGATGAGTTTATGGGTCGTAAGGGGGCAAAACCAGGAGATATTGTAGCTATTACAGGGACGCTTGGTAAGGCCGGCGCAGGATACTATGCAATTCAATCCAGTATAGAAAACGATGAAATTTTAAAGGGCTTGTTGGAGCCAAAGCCAAGAATAAATGAGGGAATAACTCTGGCTAGAGAAAAAGTTGTAAGTTCATGTATGGATATCTCAGATGGGCTGTCTTCATCACTTTACCAGTTGCAGGAGTTAAATAATGTCGGTTTTGAAATAGATAAGGAAAAAATCCCATTATCGCGGATGTTGCTTAAACTTGCTAGAGAAGATGAGAGTCTGGATGTTTACAAATATTGTCTTCATTTTGGAGGCGATTATGAACTTTTATTAACCATTCCTCCTAGTGAATTCGAAAAGGCGCAAAGAAGCGTAGAAAAAACAGGCAGCTATCTTACAAATATTGGACAGGTTACAAAGGGTAATGAGGTATGCATTATAGATGATAATGTTAAAAAAATATTGCCAAACGAGGGTTACGAGCATTTTAGATGAGGGATTTTGTCAAACTAATGTGATTTTTTTAACATTTTTATGATAAGGTTTGTTCAATAAGGTTTTTAAAGTAGAAACAAGAGATATTGTGAATGGTATACCATGGATAAGAATGTCATTGTATTGTTAATATTTGTTTCAGTGACATTGTCGTTGTTTTCTGGGTGCATTGAAGAAGAAAGTGGTAATGAAAAACCCTTAGTTGAGATAACCTATCCTCATGATGGGATGACTGTTTCTGGCCTAGTTATGATAAGTGGTGTGGCTTCTGATCCAGATAGCAAGGATGCAATAAAAAGAGTAGAAGTTATGGTTAATGGTGGCGAGTGGGACGATGCTGAAGGTACTACAAAATGGAGTTATGATTGGAGGGCATACGAGATTGACGATGGAAATTATAACATGCGCGTGCGTTCTTGGGACGGCATCGATTACTCAGCGATTGAAGAGATAAATGTAACTATAGATAATCCGGACGATATGGATTCTGGCGATCATAAATGGGCTATTTTTATTGCAGCTGCTAATTTTCCAGAATACAATGAAAGTAAACTTGGGAATGGCGGACTGAATTTGGCAGAGGACATGGCTGCATATCTTATAGAAGAGTGTGGGTACTCGACGTCTAATATGATTATCCTTTTTGATGATGGATGGATACGTATGGATAACGGCTATGGTGCTCGTGTGGAAACTTTGCAGGAGCGAAATCACAAGTATGATATATCCTACGGTGGAGCCACGATAAGAAACGTAGAGACAAGTATCGAATATATTGTTGAAGAGGCGAACAAATTTGGTGATAGTGAGGTTTTCATTTGGCTTTTTGGTCATGGTCATGGTGACGAGAACGATCTTTTAACTGGTGGCAAATTCCTAGAACACAGTTCAATTTTTCTGTGGGATGACACAATCACAGATGATGAATTTGGCGATCTTTTATCTGGTTTAAAATCACAGAAGACATGTGTCATCGTTGATGCTTGTTTCAGTGGCGGTTTTGCTGATAAGGCCATATATAATTTCCCAACGTTTTTCCTATTGCGGTCAGGTATTCCAGATTCTGGCAGAGTTGTAATGTCCGGTGCTAGTAAATTTAGATTAGGGTATGCAAGTACTACAAAGGGGCCACTGTTTTCTCTTCTCTGGTTTGAAGGCCTTACAACTGGGGATGCTGATGGTTTTAGACCAGGGATCCTGGATTTTGGTAGGCCGACGAATTTCAAATTTTTCAAGGATGGAAAAGTTTCTGTTGAGGAAGCATTTTATTACGCTCGCTATATGTTGAAAACAGGCGATGAATTTGAGGATTTTAAAAATATGGAACCGCAGATTAATGATCGATATCCCCGTAGTGGTCTGTTGCGTAATCTAAAGGGAATGTTGCTTGGGTGATAAGATTAATAAACCCGTATTTTGTATTAAAATCTTGTAATGAAGAGAGATGCCCGGTTTTGGAAGAAGGTTGCAGATAAAAAAGTTCAATGTACTCTTTGTTCCCATAACTGTGAAATAGATGTGGGGATGCTTGGAATATGCAGGGTACGTAAAAATGAAGATGGGAAATTATACACGCTAATATATGGCTCCTGTTCATCCATGGCTGCAGATCCCATAGAAAAGAAGCCATTGTATCACTTTTATCCTGGTACAAATGTGTTTTCACTTGGGACTGTTGGATGCAATTTTAAATGCAAGAATTGTCAAAATTCCAGTATTTCTGCAGCGATGCCGGATTATTCACATCTTACAAATATTACGCCAGAACAAACCATTGAACTTGCCCGAGAACAGACCTGTCAGGGGGTTGCTTGGACATACAATGAGCCGACTATTTGGCATGAGTTTTCCTTTGATTCTGCAAAACTAGCGAAAAAAGCAGGCTTATATACGGTTTACGTCAGC
>Ga0255375_10172_pt1 | contig 11613 bp, 6 predicted proteins | sample ANMaggSeSYBR01H3_FD_182090 | JGI IMG/M metagenome (GOLD analysis project Ga0255375, IMG submission 182090) | Sediment cell enrichment communities from methane seep in Santa Monica Basin, California, United Staets - ANME aggregate JGI... | ecosystem: Environmental > Aquatic > Marine > Cold seeps >... | reverse complement strand
GTGTGCAGGTGAAGCAGACCTTTGTTGTCCACATGGCTGTTCAACATAGATCGAACTTCAACAGAAACAGGGTTATTAATGGGAATGATTTCAAGATGTACGATCATCACATGGGGATCTGCTAGGCTGGGTACTCGCTCAAACAATAAATCTACTTCTGAATCACTGTTGGGAAGAGACCAGCGTACCCGTCGGTGAAGTACACCGGTTCGCAAATCGAGGTAACGGATATAATTGCTAAATACGCCACAGTCCAATTTAAAGTTATGTCCATCGATCCAAATTTCTAACGCGGTCCAGTCGGGCACATTCGCGAGTTCAGTAGAAACAATAGGTGCATCGTCCCAAAAACCATGTATGAATGTAGCTTGAAGATCCCCCGGGTATCCTTCTTCGAGAGTGCCTCTTGTGCCCAGGTATCCATTACCTTGTGTAAAAACCGTCTCGTGGTGGTGCTGTTGGGTAGGTATAAACTCCGACTCACTGACGCGCCATGTAGCAACGCGGGTCAAATCAGCAATGCTTACATTCTTCAGGTTGGGTAAAACCAGGTCGGCTTTCCCCACGCGCCCGACAGGCCCCAGTCCAACCGTAATCATGCCTGCAGCTTGGGCTGCTTCAATCCCTGAAGCGGCATCTTCAACAACCAGGCAACGGGATGGGTGGATGTCAAGCAGATTGGCGGTGTGTAAAAATAAATCGGGGGCAGGCTTCTGTCGATTTACACTGCTGCCATCGCAAAGCACATCGATCCTGTTACGAATGTCCAGACGATCCACAACGGTTGACGCATTGCGGCTTGCGGAAGCAATCCCAACTTTGGTTCCATTCAGGGATAATTCGTCCAATAGGTTTTTCACACCGGGCAACAAGTTAGTTGGAGAGACCGTTTTTAGCATTTCCCGGTAATACCCATTTTTATGGGTCATCATCTCCTCAGCCTGTGATTCAGTCACTGATTGTCCAGCTAGGAGCAGTTCCAGGGAATTTCGCCGTGAGACACCGCGCAATTTCTCATTGTCAGCCCGGGTGAAGGGGATACCATTTTCTTGCGCTAAACGCTTCCAGGCTTGAAAGTGGTATTCGGCAGTGTCAGTTATGACACCATCCAGATCAAAAATAACAGCGTCGATGTATGCGTCCAAAATTTATTCCTCACAACACATGGTTGAAACCTACACTCGATTCACGGACGATCAATTCAGGCGGGAGGATAATATGCTGTTCCTCCGGTTCATTTCCATTGATAATTTCAGCTAATAAGGTAACAATAACCTCGCCGATCTCTTGAATAGGTTGGCGTAAAGAAGTCAGACTGGGAGTAATGCATTGAACGAACGGGGAATCATCAAATCCTGTGATACCAATATCAGCTCCGACAACAAGTCCGCGATTTTGCACAGCATGAATGGCACCAACAGCTTGCATATCTTCTACCGTAACAATACCAGTTGGACGATGAGTATCTGGTAAATCCAAGAGCTTATTGGTAGCCCAATAGCCAAACTCTGAGCTTCCGTCTCCCTCTAATATCCACTCGTTATGGATTGGAATGCCTGCTTGCTTCATAGCCTCAAGATAACCATTTAACCGGTCTGTACCAACCTGCGATTTTGGAGGCCATCCTAGGGTAGCGATGCGCTTGTGCCCTTGTTCCAATAAGTGGTTTGTCGCCATCCGAAACCCGGCCCTACCGTCAACATCTACATATGCAAAGGACCATGCCGGATTCGAACGACCGAAAGCCACAAAAGGGAAATCAAGTTCGAGTAATAGGGAGACGCGGGGATCGTCGTAATTGAGGTCAGAAAGAATAAACCCATCAACCCGTTTTGTCGTGACCAGATCACGGAAAGTGGCGGCCATATCATCTTGGAGGTGAGGGAAAAGCAGCACATGATAATTAGACGTTCCTGCGGTTTCGACGAGACTTTGTAAGAATTGTTCGAGAATAGGACTGACTGTGTTGCAGATACTAGGCTTCCATGAATAGCCGATCAGCTGACTGGTTTGCGTTCGAAGGCTGCGTGCTGAGATGTTGGGCTGGTAAGCAAGTTCTGCAACGGCCGTTTCTATACGAGCGCGTGTTTCCGCAGTTACTTTCATTTCATTGCGTAAAACCTTGGAGACAGTTTGGTAACTAACGCCAGCATGCTTGGCAACATCTTTTAATGTTATTTGCCTAGACACAAGCTAACCTCCTGAAGATCACAGGGATTATCACCATAGCGAACGTTCGTGCGAACGTTCGCTATAAGATTATACTATTGTTAACTTTTTGTCAAGGGTTCGTTAACCAAGTTTAATGCCTTTGAGACACTTGGAGCATATCTTTGGCGAACCATGCAGCCTTTTTTCACATGGTTTAACAATCTTTTAGTCAAATTATCTTATTTCGGGTTTATAATTTAAATTCGGAGGTTGCCTGGGATATGATCATGAAAAAGAATGATTTGGATTATCAAAAATCTTTAGATTTTATTTACAGTTTCATTGACTACAGCATAAAGCGCAATCTCCGCAATGCGGCTGATAAATTTAAGCTGGAACGTATGGTTCAATTTATGCGGTTGCTTGGTGACCCGCACAAGAAATATAAGATCATCCATGTCGCCGGAACAAAGGGAAAAGGGTCTGTTTCAGCATTTTGCGCCAGCAGCCTCAAGGCTGCTGGGTATAATGTAGGCCTTTATACATCTCCGCATATGGAAGAATTTAACGAGCGCATCCAGGTGAATGGCAAGGAGATTACTAAGCAGGAGTTTGTTCAATTAGTTGAGAAGATCAAACTTTTAGTCGCGCAGGTGCCTGAGATTACAACGTTTGAGTTGACAACCGCCTTGGGGTTTTTATACTTTGCAGAAAAGGCTGTTGATGTTGCAGTCGTCGAAGTTGGTTTGGGGGGGCGTTTGGATGCCACTAATATTGTCGATCCGCTCATTTCAGTGATTACTTCGATATCCTATGACCATACGGCGATATTGGGTAATACACTGTCAAAGATTGCTTATGAAAAAGGCGGGATTATTAAACCGGGCAGACCTGTTGTCGTTGCTCCTCAAAAAGATGAAGCTTTTAAGAAGCTTGAGGAACTCAGTATAGAAAGATCAGCACCTCTTATCCGGGTTGGCAAAGATTTTCTCTTTGCAGCGGATAATCATTCTTTGGATGGACAGAACATGTTTGTTTGGACACCTGAAGAACAACCCTTGGTCGATGAGTATATTGAATCTGGTGGTCTGGAGGATTGGACTCCGTTGCGGATCAAGATCCCATTATTGGGATACCACCAGGTTGTAAATGCGGCAACTGCCTATGCTGCACTCATGACAACAAATAAACTTGGTTTGAAGATTAATTGTGAAGCAATCGTGCGTGGGTTTGCGCAAACGCATTGGCCTGGCAGATTTGAATTGTTACGTAGACAGCCGCCTGTGATCATCGATTCTGCGCATAACCGTGATTCGGCTCTAAAGTTGCGCTTAGCTGTGGATGATTATTTCCCCGGGTTGCCCGTGATCCTGGTTTTTGGTGCTTCTGTTGATAAGGATATCAGTGGGATGTTAAGTGAACTCCTTCCGCGTACAAGCAAAGTGATCACAACGCAATCAATACATCCGAGAGCGATTGATGCTAAAGAGCTGCTTGAGTTAGTGCACCAGCGCGGCTGTTCGGCACAAGCGATCGTTCCGATTGAAGAGGCATTGAAAGCCGCACTGAAAGAAGCTGGCAATGAAGCGGTAATTATAATAACCGGCAGTCTATTTGTTGCTGCGGCAGCGCGGGCTGTATGGTCAAACTTGAGAGAATAAGCCAATTATGATTCGGGAATTATGTTATTATTGCAGCTTTGATAAAAGATTTGGGAGAATGTTATGAGTGACAACAATTGGTATCCGCCTTCTGACGGTGAGGAGTTCAGAGCTAACCTTCATCAAAGGACAGAAGAACTATATCGGGTACAAGACGGCGAACCTGATGCAGATGGTTATATAACCTTGCCTGTGGTATTGCTGAGAGATATAGTCGTTTTCCCGCGTATGGTTTCACCAATATACATTGCAGATCAATCTAACCTTCTGGCAGTAAACGAGGCGCAAGCGCACAATAAAACGCTTATCGCATTAACTCAAATTGATGCTGATTCTGATATTGAGAATGCAGACCCAGGAGAATATCTATCGATAGGGGTTGAAATGGCGGTCGGCAGATTATTGAGCATGCAGGGTGATAATCATTCAGCGCTTGTTCAAAGTCGCCGCCGGGTAGTGTTTGAGGAGTTCATTCAAACAGAACCTTTTATGATTGCCAGAGCAAAAGTATTATCAGAGTCGTACACATTAACCCAGCAATTGACTGCATTGATGCGTTCAACGAGGAATTTATTTAAACGCTGTGTTGAGCTGGATCACAGTCTTCCTGAGGAAGCGCATCTTTTCTCGATAAACATTTCTGATCCTGGCTGGTTGGCGGATATGATTGCTACGAGCCTTTCTTTACCAAGTAAAGAAAGGCAGGATTTGCTGATGATGGTAGATCCTGAAGCGCGCTTGAAACGTTTAAATCAGCTCTTAGCCAAAGAAATTGACGTGCTGGCATTAGAAGGGGAGATCCAAACTCAGGTTCAGACAGAAGTTGACCGTACTCAGCGGGAATATTACCTGCGTGAACAAATGAAAGTTATTCAGAACGAACTGGGTGAAGGGGATATTCGGTCGCGTGAGATTCAGGAGCTTAATGAAAAGATTAGCAAGAAAAAACTACCTGAGGGAGCCCTCACACAAGCAAAGCGGGAAATGGATCGTTTAAAACTTATGCCGCCCATGGCACCAGAGGTTGGCATCATCCGCACTTATATCGAATGGATATTGGATCTGCCTTGGGAAAAAGCAACTGAAGATAATCTGGATGTTAAACATGCAGCACATGTACTGGAAGAAAATCATTATGGTCTTCAGAAAGCAAAAGACCGCATCATAGAATATATTGCTGTGCGCAGTCTCAAACCAAAGAAGATCCGCCAACCAATTTTGTGCTTTGTTGGACCTCCGGGAACAGGAAAAACGTCATTGGGTAGATCGATTGCGCAGGCATTGGGCAGGGAATTTGTCCGACTTTCGCTGGGTGGTGTACGTGACGAAGCTGAGATCCGTGGACACCGGCGAACATATATTGGCGCAATGCCGGGACGCATTCTGCAAACCATGCGCAGGGCTGGCACCGTTAATCCTCTTTTTATGCTGGATGAGATTGATAAACTAGGCGCTGATTTTCGTGGTGATCCATCAGCCGCGTTGTTGGAGGTTTTAGACCCAGAGCAAAACCATGCCTTTTCGGATCATTATCTTGAAGTAGCTTATAATCTTTCAAAAGTAATCTTCATCACCACTGCTAATACCCTGGGTACTATTCCGCCTGCTTTATTAGATCGGATGGAAGTTATCGAATTTCCGGGATATATCGAGGAAGAAAAACTTGAAATTGCTAAACGCTTTTTGATCCCAAGGCAAATCGAAGAGACGGGCCTGGATGATGAGGGTTTGGCTTTTCAAGAACCAGCTTTGCAGAAGATCATCCGCGAATACACTTATGAAGCTGGTGTTCGCAACCTTGAACGCGAGATTGGGCGTGTGCTGCGCAAGATTGCAAGAATGAAATCAGAGGGCAAAACTTTCTCGCACCGGATCAGCAGTTCGGCTGTCGCAAAATTCTTAGGGCCTGTCCAGTATTTCACCACGCAAGCTGAGGGAAAAGATGAAATTGGTGTTGCTACGGCAATTGCGTGGACTGTAAACGGGGGAGAGATAATGCCTGTTGAGGTATTGATCCTTGAAGGCAAGGGGAACTTACAGATAACTGGCCAGATTGGGGATATCATGCAGGAATCTGCTCAGGCTGCGCTTTCATACCTCAAATCGCGAGCTGGCTCATTGGAGATTAAGAGCAATCTCTTTGAAAATATTGATATCCACCTCCATATTCCTGAAGGTGCAATTCCTAAGGATGGGCCAAGCGCAGGCATTACTATTGCCACTGCGCTTGTATCCGCGGTCACCAAGCGGCCTGTACGACATGATGTGGGAATGACTGGAGAGATTACACTGCGTGGGCGTGTTCTGCCAATCGGAGGTGTGCGTGAAAAGGTGCTGGCAGCGCATCGCGCTGGTTTAAAAACTGTATTGATACCCAAAAGAAATGAAAAGGATCTCGCTGAAGTACCCAAAGCGGTTAAGCGGGATATGAAGATTATTATTGTGGACCACATGGATGAGGTGTTAACCTACGCTATCCATGGTAGCGTGAAGAAAACCAAGCCTCGCGCCACTATAAAGAAGGCTTCAAGCATGGAAAATGCACATGACAAGTCGAGTGCATCGCAAGAAGTATGACAGGTTTAAGTTTGGGTACTAGAGTAGGTCCTTAGGGTTATTTGGGCTGATTTGGGGCTGTTGAACTGACCCGTTTGTCTGCAGTGTACGGATGCCATTTTGTACCTGAGCTAGGATACGGCCTAATTCAGCTTCCAAGCGCATCAAGGTATCTGCAACGTATTTATCTGCCTCGCGCTGGGTTTTGGTTGCCTCCCTGTGTGCTTGTTCAATGATTTGATCTGCGCGTGCCTGCGATAGTTGTGCAACTTCGTTACGCTCAATCATCTTTTCGCCTTTTTCGCGAGCCAATGCCAGAGTGCGGTTGGCTTCTTCTTGTGCTTGCGCCAAGACCCGATCCCGCTGCACATTTACTTGTTGTGCTTTCTTGATCTCTTCAGGGATTGAAATGCGCATTTGGTCGATGAGATCCATCAAACGGTTTTCGTCGACAATGACACTATGAGTCAGCCAGATAGGGCGACTTTCGTTGAATAATTCTTCTAATCGATCAACTAAATGAAGGATGTCCATAGTTTTTCTCCGCTTGTTGGCGCAGTTTAACTGTTGCAAGTGTCTTGCCAAAGTGTATCATTCCAAGCGCATTTATGTCAATTCAGTTGATTACACGTGTGCTATGGTTTTGAAAGAGGAGATATGTCGTTTCAGCTCATATCTCCTGTGCCTTCAGTAGCAGGCCAGAAATGATCGAGTGCTCTTAACATGAGTTCATGTTCAGCGGCAGTCAAATCAGGGTCTTCTTCGAAAATATTCTGTGCATGGCGGCGGGCTTTTTCAATTACTCGAATGTTGGTTAGTTGTGCCATTTTTAGATCTGTATAACCAGATTGACGTGTTCCGAGGAATTCACCAGGACCGCGTTGTTGGAGATCGCGCTCAGCAAGGATGAAACCGTCATTCGTCTCCGTCATAGCTACTAAACGTTCATTGTCAACTGAGTTTTTTGTTTCCGGGATGAGGATGCAATAGGATTTCTCGGCTCTACGACCTACGCGACCACGAAATTGGTGCAGCTGTGCCAAACCGAAGCGGTTTGCCCCTTCGATGACCATGACGGTTGCGTCGGGAATATCGACGCCGACTTCTACTACTGAGGTAGAAACTAGGATGTCATATTGCTTATTTCGAAATTCGCGCATGGTATTATCTTTTTCGTTGGGACGCATCCTGCCGTGCATTAAGCCAACTTTTAGATCTTGGAAAACCTCTTCTTGTAAACGTTGCTGTTCCTCAACGGCGGCTTTAGTTTCTTCACGCTCACCTTGTTCGACGAGGGGATAGATGACGAAAGCCTGGGAGCCTTTTTCTACCTGTGAACGAATGAGCGTATAGGCGCGCTCTCGTTCGAGCGGGTAAAGGATATGGGTATCAACGGGTTGTCTGCCAGCTGGCATTTCATCCATCACGCTGACGTCAAGATCGCCGAATATTGTCAGCTGTAGTGAACGCGGGATAGGTGTTGCTGTCATCACTAATAGGTGAGGATTATGTCCTTTGTTGCGCAGTGCAGCACGTTGTTTAACACCAAAACGGTGTTGCTCATCCACGACGACCATTTGGAGGTTATTGAATGTAACCGGGTCTTCGATGAGCGCGTGTGTGCCGATTAGCAGCTTAATCCTGCCATCATTCAAACCTTGTAAGATATCTTCGCGCTCACTTGTGCTTGTATCGCCAATTAAGAGCCGTACCTGATCGGGCTGCAGTAAGGGTGTGGTGTTCTCTGGATTCGTGAGGAGCTCCAACATGTTCTGATAATGCTGTTCTGCTAGGATGCTTGTCGGTGCCATGAATGCAGCCTGCGCTCCTGAAGCAATCACTATAGCCATCCCCAAACCAGCGATGACGGTCTTACCGGAGCCCACATCGCCTTGCAGAAGCCGGTTCATCGGGTGTCCGCTTGCCAGATCTTTACGTAGATCGCCAAGGGTTCGTTTTTGAGCTTTGGTAAGCTCAAAGGGCAGGCTAGCGATCCTTTCTTGCAGCCATTCGTCTGAAACTGTATAAATTTTGCTTTCCAGAGACTGCCATTGGTATTTTTGGCGGATCACGCCGAGCTGTAAAAGAAATATCTCATCAAAGGCTATTCTTTGCTGTGCTTGCTCAAGCTCATCTTGGGAATCGGGAAAATGAGCCTGTTTCAGTGCGGTGGATATATCAGGCAGCTGGGTCTCCTCGAGGATGGAATCAGGCATGAAATCGCTCACACGCTCTGACCAGTACTCCACTGTATTGAACATGGTGCGGCGTAGCCAGCGCTGTGTGATTTTCGCAGTAAGTGGATAAACAGGGACAATGCGGTTGGTGTGAAGCTGCTGCTGATCAATGGGTTCATAATCTGGATGATAGATGACTAACCGACCGAGATAAGATTCAATCTTACCTGAGATCGAAATGAACATGCCCTTCCTAAGATAACGCATATGGTAGTCTTGATTGAACCACAGCAGACGGATGGTCCCTGTTGTATCCGATACGACAGCTTCGGTGATCTTGCGCTTGCGTTTTGTGGGATAGGTTGTTATGCCGACAACCCGCGCAATGATGGTAACTTCTTCACCAAATTGAAGCTGACCGATCGTTTTCAATGAAGAGTAGTCATCATAACGACGCGGGAAAAAGTACAACATATCTTCGATGTTAGATAAGCCTAACTTTTTCAAGTGTTCAGCTTGTTTGTCCCCAACGCCTCTGATAACAGTTGTGGATGCATCTAATCCAATGGTTGTATCTGCAATGGGATAACGTGATGCTTCCCGTGTGCGCTTGGCTCTTTTTGGACGTGAGACCTTAGTTTGAGAAGGGGTGATAGCTTTCTCTTGCGTTTTACCTTTGCTGGTTTCAGGCTTTTTGATTGTTGACTCACGCTGTGTTGGATTGGGTAAACGAGCTATCTTTGGGATGCTCAACAGGTCGCCGATTTCCAATAAAGCGCCCCAGCGTTCATTGATATCCAGGTCAGGATAACGGTTGAGGATCGATGTAATTGCGGGGATGAGTGATTCGGAAATCCCCTCTGCACGCGCTTCCGCTGCCCAGCTTTCTGCTAACTTCTGTAGTCCGCCAACAACAGCAAGGTTCTCATATGAGAATTCTGCTTCGAGTTTAAAGATTTTGTATAGTTTCTCTGACGATAATGGCATAGTTTATTACTCAACATTCTGTAAGTGATTTTGACCAGAAATACTGCTGGACAAGTTATACCCATAATGATAACCGAATTAATCAATCAAAGGGGTGTGATCTGTTGATTTCTTTATATAAAATTGGACGAAATCTTTTTTTAACGCTCCCACCTTGGGCTTCGGAGGGCAAACAAAATCCCGGATTGGCATATAAGGCTTCACCGGGATGAATAATTTGAAAATATCAAAAATGGTAAGGGTTTGATTAATTACTGAATGAATATTTTGTATGCTTAATAATCCCATTCGGACGCTAGTGCTTATTCGATCGCGAGGATTAATTGATAATGCGCTTGACCACCTTCATGGATCTCAACTTCATGGTTTGGATAGTCTGAACGGATACGGTCAGCAAGCTGATTGACATGCTTGCTATTTATGTTTTCACCATAAAACAGGGTGATGCGTTCGAAATCTTCAGCTTTGGCTTTTTGAAGAAGTTGTTCACAGGCTTCTTCGATTGTTTTGGTTGAGGCAATCAACTTTCCGTTGAGGAGGGCGATTACCTGACCTTTTTTGACCTGCAAACCGTCAATCTCTACACTGCGAGTGGCGGTGGTTATTTCGCCGGTGTCTACTTCATCGAGAGATTCGTTCATCGATTCGACGGTTTCTTCAAAGTCCCCATCCGGCACCAGGCGCAGCATGGCTGAGAAGCCTTGGGGCGCATTGACGGTTGGGATGACCTTAACCTTTTTTACCGTAACACTGGCAGCTTTTTCAGCAGCTAGTACGATGTTTTTGTTGTTGGGCAGGATGATAACTTTATCCGTAGGGAGGTTTTCGAAAGCAGCCAGGATCTCCTTGACACTGGGGTTCATCGTCTGACCACCTGTAACGATGGCTGCAGCACCCAAACTTGCAAAAATCTTTGAAAGACCATAACCAGGGGAAACAGCTACAACAGCAATTTCACCCGGTTGAACGGTGGCTGATTTCAGGTTGTCTGCATTTTTCTTATTATTGTTCATCTGGTCGAGCAGGTTTTCCATCATTACCTTTTGGATGGTACCCAATGTCATTGTGTAATCGATCGGGTGATAACGATTCTCGGTGGGGACATGGATGTGCATACGGTACATGCCATCGCCTTCACCAACCTGGATCGAGGTACCAATCTCTGATAAACCACTGAAGTAAGCTTCAAGGTCGAGAGTATTATCAGGTGTAAAGTCTATGACAACTTCGTAGTCCTGGCCGGGTTCGACCGTTTCCATTGCATCGTCCAGATTCATCTCCGAAAGAGGTTTCACCTCAGCCAGAGTAGTATCCAGGGGCTCGTCCTGCAGGAAACGAAGCATACCCTCAAATATCAATAATAAGCCTTTGCCGCCGGCATCGACCACCCCTGCTTGTTTCAGAATTGGCAGCAGGTCAGGTGTTTTTGCGACGGACACCTCGGCTGCTTCAACAATCTCGATGAGAAGCTGGTTAAGCTCATCAGTCTCTTTGAGCGTTGTTTCTGCATGATTTGCCATATCTTTGATGACTGTAAGGATCGTCCCTTCAACGGGGCGCACAACACCCTTGTAGGCCGTGCTGCGGCTTTCCTGCAGGGCTTTAACGAGTAAAGGCGCATCCATGGTGTCATAGTGGTCGAGGGCGCGTGCAAAGCCGCGCCAAATCTGGGAAAGAATTACGCCTGAGTTGCCGCGTGCACCCATTAATGCCCCCTGGGCAACGGCACGTGCTGTAGCACCAACGTTTGGATCTCTTTGCTGGCTGGCTTCATCAATGGCAGCCTGCATGGTAAGTACCATGTTTGTGCCTGTATCGCCATCGGGGACGGGAAAGACGTTCAAGGCGTTAACTATTTCTTGATTGGTTCGAAGCCAAGTAAGGCCAGCTTCAAGAAGTATTTTCAATCCGTTTCCATCGACAGGCGACTGGAGCAATTTATGACGCTCTGTCTTACTGAGGATTGAAGTTGTCTTACTACTCATAGTACTCCTACTAATAATTTTTATTTAAGCTGCATTAATCCGGATTGCTGATGCGCAAACCACGTACGTGTACATTGACATGGCTTACCGGCAGCC